>Ga0307414_10000024_pt1 | contig 205727 bp, 152 predicted proteins | sample DK1Ometagenome_FD_203804 | JGI IMG/M metagenome (GOLD analysis project Ga0307414, IMG submission 203804) | Maize rhizosphere microbial communities from greenhouse at UC Davis, California, United States - DK15-O-3 | ecosystem: Host-associated > Plants > Roots > Rhizosphere > Soil | place: USA... | reverse complement strand
GTGTGGTTCCCTTCAATGAAACGGGGGAAGCAGAGGACTGCGCGGAGATCAGTTTTACCACGGAGACTTTGGATACCGTTTTGGAATGCCCCACTATTACGACTCCGACCAATGGTGCGACCGGGGTATCGGTTACTTCCAGTATCACCTGGGAAGCCGTGTCAGCTGCGGATGGCTATTACGTTTCCATCGGAACCAGTCCCGGTGGGTCAGAGGTAGTGGACCGGGAAGAAGTCAACGGAACCGGCTATGATCCAGCGGTCGGTTTTGAAGAAAGCACGACCTACTATGTCAGTGTGGTTACCTTCAATGAAACGGGAGAAGCAGAGGGCTGTGCGGAGATCAACTTTAGTACCGGAACTTTGGATACTGCCCCGGGCTGTGCTACGATCATCAGCCCGGTGGACGGTCAGGAAGATGTTACTCTAAATGCCAGTATCACCTGGGAGGCGGTGCCAAATTCGGAAGGGTATTACGTTTCCATCGGAACCAGTCCCGGTGGGTCAGAAGTAGTGGACTGGGAAGAAGTCAACGGAACCGGCTATGATCCAGCGGTCGGTTTTGAAGAAAACACGACCTACTATGTCAGTGTGGTTCCCTTCAATGAAACGGGGGAAGCAGAGGACTGCGCGGAGATCAGTTTTACCACGGAAACCCTGGGAACTGCCCCGGGATGTGCAACCATCATCAGCCCTTTGAACGGAGCTACAGATATTTCTCTCTACCCAACTGTTTCCTGGCAGGCAGTAGAAGAAGCGGATGGATATTATGTGAGTATTGGAACTACCGAGGGGGCTGGAGACATTATCGATGGACAGCTAATCTTTGATACAGTACTGACCCTCGAGCATGAGTTGTCAGAAAATACCACGTACTACCTAAGCGTAACCCCTTTTAATGGGTATGGCGAAGCAAAGGACTGCTCCTCTATTTATTTCTTGGTACCGACATTAGCTGAACTTTTTCAGACAAAGTACGGAATCTCTCCCAACGGAGATGGAATTAACGACCATTGGGATTTAGAGGGGATAGAAAATTATCCGGATAACTCTGTATCCATTTACAACCGATGGGGGGATAAAGTGTTTGAGACTGATGGATACGATAACCAGACGAAGGTATTTGATGGAGTAGCAAACCGTCTGTCACCATTAGGTGCTGGTCAGTTGCCAGAAGGTACCTATTTCTTTGAAATTCTGGTGATAACTTCAGGTAAAAAGGAAAGAGTAAGAGGTTTCATTGTTTTAAAACGATAGAGAGATGGGGAGTATTAGAAAGTGCGTTTTTATAACGTTGACTATCCTTTTTTGGAGTCAGATGGTTCTTTGTCAGCAGACACCACTGTTTTCGGAGTACAGTTACAATCCCTTTGTGATCAATCCGGCCTATGCTGGGATGAAAGAAAGTGCTGATGTAACGGTCAATAATCATGGCTATTTGCCGAGAATCGAAGGGAGCCCCAAAAACATGAGCTTAAGCTTTGATATGCCGTTGGCACAACGGAAAATAGGAGTAGGGGCGGTACTTTCTCAGGATAAGATTGGAATTACCACTAATTTCAGTGCGTATGCAGCCCTTTCCTATAAAATTTTTTTTGGAGCAAAAAATAATCGGTCCTATATCAGAACTCCCAATTGGAGGATTTATAATACCAAAGTCTTTTCCTTTGGGATGACAGCTGGTGTACGCCACCTGAAAGAAGATTTGTTAGAATTGGGAATAGATAACGATCCTGAATTCTCAGAGAATATCAGGGCCCTCACGTCTATTGTTGGGGCAGGATTTATTTATAACACGGCAAATATTTATGTCGGTGTTTCCGCACCAAACCTTTTAAGCAACAAGTTTATTCAGGATCAAGTAAGTATTTCCAACCCCATTTATGGCTATTGGGGATATCGGTGTGTTTTGGGTTCTTACGAAGATATAATGCTTAAACCCAGTATGTTAATCAAATATGAAGAAGGAGCTCCTTTGCAAGTAGATGTGAATTTCTCCACCAACTTCAGGGATAGATTGGAAATTGGGGTGGGCTATCGAAGCACTTCCTCTTTGAACCTTATGGCGGGTATCTATCTATTGGATCATCTCAGGTTTGTGTATCATTATAATACACGATTTAAGTATTCCGTGATGGGAAATAGTCATGGTATGACATTATCTTATTCTTTTGATAGCACGTGGTAAAGTATGGTTTCTTACAGAAAATAGTCAAATATCCGGTTTCTAGATGCGGAATATGAGATGAAGATTGCATTACTTTCCATGGGACATGGCACAAAATGGCGCATGATTGGTTCGATCTTTTTGGAAATTTAAAGATGTTGAAAAATATTGAACCGGTAGAATTTAATGAGAGAGAGAGAGAGAGAGTTAAGCCTAAAAAAGATGGCGTAGTCTTATGGAAAAGACTACGTCCCTAAAATATTCTATCACTGGAATAGATGCATAGAAAATTTATTAAACGTTTCAAAAACCCTCTATAACTTTTTTAAGATTAGCTGGACCGAAGTCGGAATGCTAATTAGATGGTTGGTATCATTACGCTGAAATGACTTTCCATTCAAATATTGGATCTTACCGTCTTTTAAAATAGCTGGCTGAAGTTTACCTCCTTCCAAAAAATTGCCCGAAATAGGGATGGCATATAGCTTTGTTTGTATAGATTGTTTTCCGTGGTAAGGCGTTTAACCTTTTGTTAAAGTTGGTTGATTTCTGATTGTAGATTTTCAAATTTATTAACTTACCCTTAGCAGAACCTCGACCGGTCTCTGGACAATTGCGATATAGAAGCAATAGGGAAGTAGGAGTGCGGGAAAGTACATATTTTACCTGCATACTGGACAAAACTGTATCAAATGAAAACAATTATTAAAATACTAACCGTCGGGCTTTTAATTGTTGGTTGTGAGAAAAAAAGACCAAAAAGAAGTTGACCAAAAGGTAAATTCAATCAAGAATTGACTGATGAGCTTAAAAAAATGGCTGAAGTGGACCAAATTGCAGCTTTTGTCCCTCAAGGAAAATATAAAGAAAGGTGTATCGAAAAATGGGACTCTTTTAAAGATAGTGTTTTCACTACCCATCAAAAGAGGCTTAAACAAATTTTTGACGAATATGGAAGCAGAGCATAGAATTCTGTGGGACAGAGAATCCATTTTATAAAAAGAATTTTATGAATCATTCGAGCTGATTATGAAGAAATTGTAAAGAGGGCAAGAGAAGCTGTTCGGGATGAAAAATAAAAAATGTGACACCACAACACTGTATATGAAATCGTAGCTCCCCAAGGGATGCTACGCTTCATCTATTAAAAGGTGTACAAAACTTAAATATTCAAGAAATGATAAAATAAAGTAGCATTTGATACGGTTACTTTATTTTAATAAATAGTAAAATCTTTATGAGCTACTTAGACGCAACCCACGACTTATACAAAGATGCCGCCTTAACACCAAATATTGGGCTTTGTTGTACGACCAATCCAATTTGGGAATTACCAGGATTAAAAGTCCCAAAAATAATGCAACAGATGAATTATGGTTGCGGAAGTACTGTAAATGCCCGTGATTTAACCAACAATCCAAAAATCCTCTACGTTGGTGTCGGTGGCGGAATGGAATTATTACAATTTTCTTATTTTTCCCGTCAAAAAGGGGGGGTGGTAGGTATAGATGTGGTAGACGAAATGCTGGAAGCATCTAGCAAAAATCTTATGGAAGCCGAAGAAATGAACCCTTGGTTTAAAAGTGAATTCGTTGAACTTAAAAAGGGGGATGCATTAAACTTGCCTGTAGCCGCTAATACTATTGATGTTGCTGCGCAAAACTGCCTGTTTAATATCTTCAAAGAAGATGATCTAAACCGGGCATTAAAAGAGATGTATCGCGTGTTAAAGCCACATGGGAGGTTAGTAATGAGTGACCCAACATGTGAGCAATTTATGAATGAAACACTAAGAAATGATGAACGCCTACGTGCTCTGTGCTTAAGCGGAAGCCTTCCAATAAATGAATACATACAAGCCTTAACCGATGTGGGCTTTGGTACCATTGAAATTAGAGCACGCAAACCCTATAGAATACTTGACACTAAAAATTATCCCACAGATGAATTAGTATATATTGAAAGCATTGAAGTCGCAGCTATTAAAGACCCGGTTTTGCCAGACGGTGCATGTGTTTTTACTGGTAAAGCTGCAATTTATTACGGAGATGGAGAATATTTCGATGACAAAAAAGGACATGTTTTAGTAAAAAATCAACCTCTAGCTATTTGTGATAAAACAGCTAGACAATTTAAAGAGTTGGGTAGAGATGATATTTTTATTTCTGAATCTACCTTTCATTACGATGGTGGAGGCTGTTGTTGATTTTTGTAATTTGTATTTATTTCATTCTCTATCAGTCAGATATATATGAAAAACTACACATCACGAACAATTGGAAAGCGAAGCAGTGGCATGGTGGCCAACCAATAGGTAACGTGTTGGAGAAGATTTGGATAGAACTTTCCGACTTTGGTATGGCTTCTTAAAATACTGTGTGTTTAGTTTTCATTATCCATTCTGTACTTCAATATTCCGGTTCTTACAATATAAGCAGTATGCATTCCAGACTGAATTATAATTCTCTTCCAGGAACCATTCCAGACGTATTTTGGTAATTGTCTGGTTATTGAACTGTTCGCCGTACATAGCCATACTTTGGTCGCTTTCATTCGTCAACCACTCTAAAAATTCGATCTCGGTTCCGGACTCCGCAATTATAGGATAGGGTCCCATACCGTCATTCACTTCGCCCAGCGTGAATTTTCCTTCAAAATAATACAGCCCAATACCGCAATAATCGCGGTGTGAGTGATAAAGGCCGCCACTTCCCACATAATGTCCATTCTCATTTAATCTTATAGGATTTCTCTTTAGATTTTCAGCTACTTTAAGGGCAAGTTCCCTACCGTAGATTTCTTTTCCCAAAGAATGGAAGATCTTAAGCTCTTTTTCATTTAAAGAGGAAAGGGATATTTTAGGAGTCAGAAATTTCATTCTTTCCTTTCATTCAGATTGAACTCCGTTAACCCGTCTTCGGAAACAAATTGCTTGGTGTAGGCTTCCAGCTCTTTTGCTTTTACGGCAAAACTATCTTCATCAAAATCATTGCTGTTCATTTGTTCTTTCGGTTTTGCGGTTGTACTTATTTCCACGCTTTTTGCAATATGGTAGGTACCGTTTTCAATGCTTACCACCTTAAACCATCCGAAACCTCCTTCACTGCCTGTAAAATCTCCTTTTTCTTGATACACCCGATACCTGCCAAAGTAAATTTCACCTTCCTCCACAGTTGCCAAGGCGGCGATTTTCTGCTTATAAGCTTCCTTCTGTGCGGGTAAGGTCGCTGTTTCGTACAGAGCATAGCCGATTAATGAAAATGAGAACAACAATAATATCCATCCAAAAACGGTTATTTTAAACCAGCCTCTTTGTGGGGGCAGTTTTGCCAGCTCCTGCTGTGCAAATATTTCCATTTCATTGGTCCACTTTCGGATAGGAATAGAACCTCCGGTAGGTGTTTGATAATATTGAGGAAACACTTTTTTAGGTTGATGTACATGAAGAACCGATCTGCTTTCTCTTTGAAAGAAAGCGAGCACCATTGGCTTTTGCTGGTCTTTCGGATTCTTTAAATGGTCTGCTGCTACTTTTTTAATAATAGCATCTGTTATCCTAATCCACATGTTATTTAATTTTATGGTGTTTATGTAGCACTTCGGTCCTTTTTAGCGGATGTCCAAATTCACTTAGCGAGGTTGATTGTTCACTATTTTAATAGGGACATTGTGTTTTTCGGCGTAAGGAATCACCAGTTCATCCAATCGATTCAGCCGGGTTCCCATTTCAAGATCGTGCTTGAGGAACAGGTTCTCAATCGCGGTATTAATTTCCATTTCCGGCCGTTCCCCATCTATCATGGTTGCAATGTCGAGATAGTCGCTTTCAAAGATTTCCTTGCCGTATCGGAACAATTCCAAAGAAGCAGCTTTTAACGCTTTGGTGTCTTCATTTTCCGGCAGCTCTGCTACCTTTTGTAAACTTTCATTTAAGGGGGTAATGATTGTTTGGTTTACATATTCCACCGCTGTTCCTTTGGTGACCTCATTGTCTTTGAATACGGTGATATTTCCTTTCGCTTTAAGTTCGAGGAGTTGTCCAAAGAATTTTGGGGAATAATTGGTTGTTATAGTATTGGTGTTTAACCAGGCTCTCTGCACCACTTTGTCCGGCGATACCAGGTTGCACGATGTGAGGCTAAGGGATAGTACAGTCAGTACAATGAAGACTGCGTTTGTATTTATTTCTTTCATTTTATTGATGATCAGGGTAGTACAACATCTTGGAACTGGAAGGGAAGTTCTTTAACAGCATTTTCATTTTCGAAAAGGATCTCGATATAGCAGTTTTTTGTTGGTTGCTCGGTTAAATAGAACTGATAGATGTTATCGACCGAATGATACCCACTGCTAATTTTCGCATCATTTTCATTAAAAATGGAGATGTTGTAAAAAGCATGGTCCAGGGGCTGATTTAATTGAAAAGTGAGCGTAGCGTGCTTCGAACTTCCGTTTACCATTCCCATTATATCCTCGATAAATCCGCGGGCATAGTCTATTTCTTGTTGTTCTTCCCCGCTGATCGGCCCTTCTTTTTTGCGTTTTTCTACTTCCTTATTAACCATCTTTTGCATTTCTTCCTGTATATTGATAAGTTCCTTACTGTCCATCAGCTTCAGTTCTATTTCGGGATAACTATCGCCCAACAGATTTTCATCTTTTCTTGTGAAAAATCGCGGATAATCACCTTGCCGTTATTCGCTTGGGTAGGGGTGAAGTAGAGCAGACTGCCTTCTATGGTTTTTATTTTGGTGGCGTGGCGTACGGGTGCTTCTACCGTGAATTCCATTCTTTTATCATGGCCATAGGTGTCGTTATTGTAAAATACATCTCTAATTACTGCCAGTGATTTTCCCGTATCATCTATCAGCTTCAACTTGTTAAGTTTTATATAGTGGTATTCACCCAACTTAATACCATTCACTGCGGAAGTAAAAGTGATTTTACTGATTGAATCGGATGTGCTTCGTTGTGTCTGCCCATGAAGTCTTTCTTCATTAATATCCTGTAAAAACAAATTCAATTTCTGTGAGTAGGAAGAACTACTGAAAAAACAGCATAATATCATTAAAATGAGTGAGTTGTTCATGGTTGGTGTTTTATTGATTTAGGGAAGAACAATGTTTTTAAACTCAAATGGAATTTCTTTGATGACATCATCATTTTTTACGATGATATGTAATACTGTTTCATGATCAAGACTTTTCAATAGATTAGAGGTGTAAGTGTTGTTGGTGTAAAAAGTGCCATCGAATAAATTCTCCCCGTCCCTGAGTACTTTAATTTCAACAATGTTATTGTCTGGATCCCATCGGTAAAAGTGTAATAGTTTTGAAGGCTCACGGTTCCATGCAGTAAAATCGAACAGTGCTTTATTCAGGTAACGTTCTGTGTCATTCAAGTCGGTACCCACACATGCATTCAGGTGTATTTCTTTTACCTTTTGGTGATAGGAGTTCTCATCTTCTTCTTTTAGGGTGCTCAATCCTTGCAAATCAATCAATACCAGTTTGGATCGAACTTGTTTTTCAGGCAATAAATTTAAGTGGTGCTGCTGTTGTAGATTGGTGAGTTTCAGTTTTGACTGAAGTTCTTCTGATATCGTAAAATATGTGATCGTTCCATTTACGGAGATGCTGCGTGCTTGTCTTACCGGCGGCCCGATACCGATTACCAATTCTTTATATTGTGTGAAATAATCGGTCGGGAAAGGATACTCGCCAATCGGTTCTAACCAATTGTCCAAATCATCTACTGCTGTGATTTCAGTCAAGCTCACTTGGTGGTTTTCATCTACTTCAACGCCGCTTAATTCGGTGGTAAGTTCCAGCATACTTTGCCTAAAACCGATATGTCTTTTCTCATCGCTGTCTTTTAGAACAAGTTCTGCTCCTTACGGAAGTAAAGCTAAACCATACTACCGGCACGACCTATTTTCTACCACATGCATAGTGACTACAAGCTCTCGGGAAACGTCTATAAAGCGTCTACGGAATTCGTATATTTGACAAAGGGACTTTTAACAGTTTATATCTTTATCCAATGGCCGTGCCTCTTACTGAAAGACACAAACCCGTTGAAATTGGATTTGTGCCTGTGATTTGTCGCACCCTATTTGAAGTTCATGGTTCATTAGATCAGTTTCAGCTATTTCTTTACGGAATATTTGCAGCAGCAATTATTTTTTCATCCGGTGACCTGGCACAAAAAAGACGCTTGATTGGTTCGATTTTTCCTGAAAACCTCACCTTTGACGGTGAAAATTATCGAACCGGTAGAATTAACGAGGTGGTGAACCTTATCTATTTGGTAAACAGAGAGTTAAAGTCCAAAAAAAGAGGGCAAAATCTTTATGAAAAGACTTTGCCCCGTTTGGTGGACACAAAAAAACTATTTTCGAATCATTTAAAAGAGGATATATGGGTACTGTTGCGTTTTATGGATGATTTGGAAACTAATAGAATAGGTTGAAATATTCAATGCGCTGTAAGAATTTTGGAGCTGGCGGTAGAAAAGTCGAACTCTTTTGAGGAGGATTTGGAGCTTCTAGCGAGGCTCTTCAGACTTCTTTAAGACAATCTTTGACTGGTATAGGATCCATTACTTAAATTTGTTTAAAAGGCAGAGTAAAATTGCTAATTCTCTGTATTTTACTTCTATGCAAAACCGCGAAACCTTTGATCACATACATGTCCAATTCCAAGAACTGGAGACTCTGGACAGCCTAGAGAAACTGAATACCTTCATCAAAGACAATAAGCTTATTAACAGCATTGACTCATTTTATACCAAATACCCTTTAGTAGATTTCAGGCTGACGGTAGCGGATATCGAGAAGCTTAAGGAAGATGGGATAATTAACCCCGAAACTAACAAACTTGCATTCCAGAATTTTCCAGACGACCCATTGTCCAAGCTATTGGCAGCAGTGCTGTGGAAGAACGGGGATATCCATAAAGTACAGCATCTGATCGATGGTATCACCTGCAGGGAGGGGGATCGGACGCAATATTCTCTGGTCTTTAAGCAATATGGAGCAAGTCTTTCAAGTGAGCATGAACCCATCGTAGATCAGCATGTACTGAGAGCCTTTGAGATCTATAGCCTAAAGGGATATTCCGAGCCGCTTGTTGAGAAACTAAGAAAGAAGTCATTGTATAAGTCTAACGATAAGCCAATTCTGAATAAATATAGAATATGGTTTGTAAACGTAATCGAAAAGGTGCCTGAGTCACAGAAGACCCCCTTCAAGGAAAAACTTGATAAGGTTCTTTTTCAATTGGGTAAAAAGGTAAAGATCTGATCCTAGAGCCTTCAAATAGCTACACTGACGTTGGGAATCATATTAATAATTTTGGGAACAAGGCTTTTTATACACTTAGTCTGAATCTTAAACTTTACTTTTAAAGTAATAATTTCTTGATCAAGCTATTATTAAACCTTCGCTATAAACACTATTAATTAGAACTGAGGCCAAGTTCATCTAACCCCACAATATGCTACCCATTTCTATTTCCTCAAAGCTTACAAAAGAATCCTATATCAAGCTGATGTACCTGCTAACTTACAGAAAGCCAGTAATGATTTTCTGTACAATTGCCGGGACAGGGATGTTGATTTTATCTCTGCTGTACTTTGCAGGATTGTATATGGTAGATAGTGAGCCACCTTATATTCAATTGCTGGCCGGTCTGTTTATTGCTGTTTATATGCCCATTCTTGTCTATAGAAATTCCATTAAAACTTTCAGAGCCAATAAACGGCTCCAGGAAAAAATCAATTACCAATTTGATCTGCAGAAATTTAGTATCCAAGGAGATTCTTTTAACTCAGAAATGTACTGGGCAAAGACCCACAATATTCTGGAGCTTAAGCACTGGATACTTATCTATCAGGATCAGGCAGTAGCCAATCTTGTTCCGATGAAATCATTTATCCCCGATCAGCGGATATCCTTTAAAAAGCTTATTCAAGAGGTTTCTGAAACCTACAACATTCCAAGGAAATGAAATTATATGGTTGTCTCAAAAGTCTACTCAATGTGACAAAACGCCAAATCCAATTACCTTGAGACAGCCTCGTTTTTCAGTCAATCCTTTGCTACTCATTGCCATTAGAAAGATGAAAGTGAAATTACATTGTTTTAGTAGTGCTAAACTTCTTCATTTAGGACTTATAAGCCTAGGTATCTCTTTGGTTTTAACTTTACCCTCCTCTGCCCAGGAGCTTCATATAGATAGCATTAGGTTAAAATATGAGCAAGCTCGCCTTGAATTCGAAAAGTTTGAGCAAGGCCATGGGAATTTTATAGAAACGCCAAATGCCAAGGTGCATTACCTTACTTGGGGTGATCCTGAAGATTTACCCATCATGTGGATTCACGGAAGCTTTACAAATGCCTACGAAATAAAAGATCTGGCTGATAGTATAGTCCAAGAAGGATATTACTTGATTGCCATTGATTACTACGGGCATGGCTTGACTCCTATACCAGCTCACGAAGTATCCCTATATCATGTTGCGGATGATATTTTGGAAGTAATGAATCATGAAAATATTGATCAAGCGGTCATTGGGGGCTGGTCGAGAGGAGGATACATTGCCTCAGCATTCTATGACGCTTATCCAGAGAGGGTGAAGGCACTCATCTTGGAAGACGGAGGTACTGTAGGCATCAATACGTATTATCAAAGCCTGGATAAGATGGAACTCTCCGAATTGGTTAATGAATTATTTATTGATAGGGTGGCATATAAAAAATTCGAATCAGAATTTGAGGTATATCAAGAATACCAGGATAGTAGTGATAGGGGAGTTCAGTTTGATCTGCTGGCCTGGATTTCACAGGATAAAGAGGGTTTTTGGACTATAGGCCCCGGTATAGAAGAATTATTTCACATGCAGGATGAAAAGCAGTTTTTAACGAATATAAAATATCCTTCCAACTCTCCGCTTTTTGCCAGGTCCATGGCAATGATGGAGCCTCAGTTCATCTATCGGGATCTCAATGTCAACATGTTGATTTTAGATCCTGTGAGTCAAGATGATTTATTTCCCTTCGAAAAAAACAACCAATCTTTAAGAAATATGCACCCAGATTTAATAACCCATAACATCTACGACGATACTGGGCATAATATCCACTATGAAAAGCCCGAAAGGTTTTTACGGGACGTTTTAATGTTTTTAAATACAATAAAGTAATCCAGGAATCAGCCATTTGAATTAATCCCAAACTTAGCAAAATCAATGGAATCAGGTTGTAAACCCTTTGCCTTGGGGATAGCCAAAACCCTCGCCTTCTTTTTTAGTGGTGCAGTTTTTTTAGCATGCGTTCTTGATTTGCAATTCTCCTTGCTTTTCGGACCAATGATAGACGTTTTGGTTTTACTGGGACTGATGGGATTAGGTTTTGTCTTTTCTATTGTATTTATATTCCTCAATGGATTCAAAAAAATCTCTACCTATATCCCTTTCCTTCTTTTGAGCTTAGGAATACTTCTGGCTATCACAGGATTATTTGGGGATTTGAGCCATAGATTCCATTATTTGACAAATAAAGATAATCTGGAGGCGATAGATCAGCTAAGTAAGCAAGCCAATATCCAAAATATGACAGATATGCTGCGGTATTCCAAAAGATTAAATGAGTCTTATATTGGCAATGGAGAAGATTATTCTACCGCAAATGACATTGGTTATGTCTTTGGTGAATATATCAGAGAGCAGAAACTTGATTTATCCCAAGTGGTTGAGCTAAGAAATAGATTGGAAAAATCCAACATTATTTCATTACAGCGTGAAGAAGATCTTTTGGTTTTAACAGTAGATGGTTTTGTAGATAATGAATATGGCTACGTTAGATCTACAGGGAAAAAATTAAAAATTGGTGAATCAATTCCTCCCTATGGATTTAGGATCGTCAGATTGATTCCCATGGGTGATGGCTGGTACTTCTTTTATAGCACTTGATTTACGACAATACGAATTAGGTATCGTGGTTTAAGCATGTAATAAAAATCAATGTATTTCAGGTGTGATTTCCCCTGAATTATCTATTTTACTCCTATGCAAAACCACGAAGCCTACAAACACATAAAAGCCCAATTCCAAGGACTTGAAAGCCTAGAGAAGCCCCGCGACTGATGCCAAGAATAGAAATAAGAACTGAAATAAAAGCAAATATAAAGCTAGTTTTTGACCTATCTCGGAGTATCGATCTGCATAAGATCTCTACGGAGCATACCAGAGAAACAGCAATTGCAGGTATAACAAGTGGCTTAATAGGTATGGATGAAAGTGTAACCTGGAGGGCTAGGCATTTTGGGGTATATCAGACACTCACCTCCAGAATCACAGGCTTCAATTACCCAATTTTCTTTATTGATGAGATGGTTTCTGGAGCATTTAGAAGTTTCAGGCATGAGCATCATTTTATAGATTCCGACGGAGTCACGATTATGACAGATATTTTTGATTACCGATCACCCATGGGCATTTTGGGAGTATTGGCTGACAAACTATTTCTCCAAAAATATATGACTAAATTACTCATAGAACGCAATCGCATTGTAAAAGAGTTTGCGGAATCTGGTAGAGGAAGAGAACTTTTAACCGGAAAGACTACGAATGTCGGCAATTTCAAAAGGCATTAACTAATTTACCGATTTAGAAACTGGCCTTTAGAAATTAAAGATGAGCATATTTACTTTCCACCTTGCAGAAGTATCCGTGCTGTCTGCTTTCAAGGCTCTTTCCAATCCACCTAAAGCAGACGATGTTCCTGGGCTTATTCACATGGAATGCATGACATCTATGACATTGGGTTCTAGAGTTTTCTCGACTTCACGATTGCTGATCAGACAGCTGGCTGTTTTTGCCCAGTGGGAAAATGAGTCATTCCTAGATGAGTTTTTGGAAAAGGATAAGTTTGGAAAAACCCTTGCCAAAGGGTGGCATACCCGATTACTGTATTTAAGACAATGGGGAAAAATCAATGGCTTTGTAATTCCCCAAGACACTAGAGAATTAGATGATCCCCATGCGCCGGTGGTTGCCGTGACGCTGGCCCGCATGAAACTTTTTCAAGTCCCTAGATTTATTAGCTGGGGCAGACCTGTTGAAAAGCTAGTACGTGACCACCCGGGAATTTCTATGGCATTGGCAGCAATGAGGCTTCCGCGAACGGTTTCCACATTTTCAGTGTGGAAATCGCAGCAAGAAATGCTGGAAATGGTTCAGGGGCATAGTGCTATTCCTCAGCCCAAACGTCATTCAGAAGCAATGGCAGAAAGAGAAAGGAAAGACTTTCACTTTCAATTTACCACGTTACGGTTTAAACCAATCGCAGAATACGGTAAATGGGACGGCCGGACCCATATTATTCCAAATCTTCATACTGATCAATCACTATGAGGTCGGCATATCCAATGCAAAAGTTTCAGGATTGGTTTACCCAGCAGTGGGCGATCTTATGGGGGAAAAGAATTGACCCAAAACATGTTCCTTGGTTGATGGGGCCTTTTGGCAAACTAGGCACTATTGGAGATGGTTTTGTTAATCACTTGGCTGAAGCTGAGGGGCTAACTATACAGAGAAACAGTTCTGCTCAAGGTCTTATATCCTCTATGCATAGGCTGGATCTGCCTGAAGAAGAATCCCTTCGTCTGTCGCAGAGGGTCATAGATTTCTACGAGAATACTGCCCTTTATACGTTGAAGTTTTCTGCAAAGTGGAATCCTTTATTTAGGTTTTTTGGAAAGCTAGTAAACTACTTATTCAGCAACCGGATCGGACAATTGAATATCCCAACAAACAGCTCCCAAGGTTCACAACAAATATGTAGTGAAATAATCACGCTTTCAGATCCTATGTCCAACGAAGTGAAATATACCGTTTGGTATAGGATATTTATACCCACGGGGCAAGTGTTGTATTCTGGGGTATATTCTACTTGTAAGCTGCCCTCAGGAAAAACCTGTATCAAAGCAGTCTTTCCTTTACCAAAAGGAAACGCAACGGTTATTATGTCCCCTAGTGTAGGATCGGATGGAGAACTCCGTCTTACCTCATCCGGGAAGAAGTTCGGTGATCCTGGATTTTATTTCCTACTTAATGATTCAAAAGGGGATTTTTGGTCTCAATACATCAGTTCTTTTTGCGACGAATTGACTGTCTACTGCCATGAAGGAAATCTTTTTGCGAAACAGACACTGACCCTGTGGAATCTACGGGTGGTTCAGTTTAAGTATGAGATACACCGAAAATTATAATCAACATTCCTCACTCAAGATGAAATCAAGGTTACTGTGCCTGTCAACGATGCAAATTACCCACACCTTCTGATTTCAGTGTGGCAAAGCCATAGTTATATCGAACCAATTTATGGAAGATTTTGAAAGGGTTTTGAAGCTGGATTCAGAACTCTAAGCTTTAAATAATCGGAGTTAATGCTTGTATTACGGAGCTGGCGATACAGAATACGAACCATTTTAAGGAGGATTTGGAGCTTTTATGCAGGTTGTTTAGGTTTTTCTTAATTCGATTAATTGCTTCGAATTAGTACTTAAGAGAAATATTTATCCATTTATTCTCACTAATCAACTTAATGATAATCAGAGGGTAGGATCCCGATGGAATGTTGTCACTTGGGCTAGTTTGTCTTCTGCGATGGTTGTAGTAACCCAAATATTCGGCTACCTGTGCATTTAGATCCAATCTGTCTGCCGGAGAATTTAAATAGAATTTTTTCGTACTGATGATTCTCCTGCATAGTTCGATAAACACGTTGTCATTGCTACTTGGTAGGATAAGACGGGAGAATTTGATTTTTTCGGATTTTTAGATTTTTTAAGTGATTGATTTACAGTGTAGATACATTCAATCACTGAGTTGATCCTATTAGTTCGATAGGTATTGTCTTCAAACACCAGTTTACCGGGAAATATCGAACTTATGATTTCCCGCTTTCCTTCCGTATTACAAAGTTTATAGATTTCATCCAACTGATTAACAGCGGATAATGCGCGTTCTATTTGCGGTTTTAAGTTCGACTTCTTTCCATTCAGGGTTGTGAGCACTCTTTCACTTTTCCTTATCTCTTCCTGGCAATTTGCTTTAATTGCCTGGAAGTCTGAGCTATCCAGTTTGTCTTCCAGGAATAGATCCCTTGCTTTTGAGATCTTTTCGTTACAGGCCTGAATAGTCTTAAGGTTTTGATCATAGCTTGTCTTGGATTCCTTGTTTACTGAGTTAAAAGTATCCTGTATTGCAGCTATATATAGCTCTTTCCCCCTAATCAGACGAAAAGATGCAAGTATTTCTTCAAAAAGGATATTTGCTTTATCTGCGCGGAACCTAAATCCGCAGGATGATAGACAGTGGTAGTAGAAGTAAAGATTCTTTTGAGCACTACGTGAAGCGCTCCCACTCAATTGCCTCCCGCATTTTGGACAGATCAGATGACCCCGTAATGGAAGTTCCGGGACAGAGTTGACCTTTGTTGTCCTTTTTCTTTTATTTCTTCTTCTTTCTGATAGAACATTCTGGACATCATAAAACAAATCTTCCGAAACAATTGCCTCGTGCTGGCCTTTGACTAAATGTTCTTCTTCGTCTTTTAAGCGCCTATTTTGATGTATCCACAATAGATCGGATTTCTGATCATATTATAGAATTGGGAACTGCTTATTTTTAATCCCTCCTTTACTGCAAGTTTCCGGATCTGATCTGCAGCCAGTACATCCTTTGCAATTTCTTCATAGACCCATTTCACAAGGTCTGCCATAGGCTGCTTAGGCTGTATGACCTTCTTTCCAAATTCATTTTTTGTGTTCGTATAGCCAATGGGTGCTGTACCCATGTGCCTTCCTTCTTTTTTTTCCTCTCCGCATTCCCTGCAATGTGTTTAATGCCCTGCGGTCATTTTCAACCTCAGGTGCAGCCAGATAAAAAGCCAGCATCATTTTTTGCTCGGGGATTTCCAGATCCAGAGGCTGCTCTATCGCCTGTAGCTTAATCCCTAAATTAGATAGCATTGAAATCATCTGGTATGCATCCCCGGTGTTTCTGCTGAACCGATCCCACTTCGTGAACAGGATTTGTTGGGTCTGTCCCCTAAACTTCCTACAGTTGGCGAGAAGTTTCTGCCACTCGGGGCGGTCGAAATTTTTGGCTGAATAATCCTCAAATACGATGCTGCCAACCTGCAGGTGATTGAACTCACAGTATTTCCTGAGTATTTCCTCCTGGTATCGCTGACTGTATCCTTTATCAGCCTGTTCATCCGTGCTTACTCTGATGTAGAGATCAACTCGTGTCATTTCTTAACTATTTGCTCGACAACTAATTTACTAAACCTATAGATCATGTCCAATAATTGTTCAGACTCCGCTTGGTTTATATCAACTCCTTCCTTTTTCATTACCTCCTGAACCTTTTTAGACGTTAAACTCCTTTTGACTTTCATGCCGGATTTCTTTGGTGCAAGACACAAAGTCTTCCTTTCTTCTGCTTTATTGTCACACTGAAACCCGAAGGTGAAAACTGTTGATTTACCCAAGTCTTAGAGATTCAGAGCGTCACAAAAACACTTTCAAAGAAAAAACAGTAAAAAAGAAAGCCCTAAATAAGGGGCTTGTAGATGGGACAAAAGGAAATGGTATAAATAGCGAAGTCAGCGAACGGCTTTATGCCGTCCCTTTTGTTAACTTCTGTATTGATGAATGTCAACAAAGCTCCTTAAATTCGCTTGGCTTTTTTTCTGTTTGTGAAGGATGCAAATTGCGGATTTGTAGAATGCTATTCGCAAAGGCTAAGATTAAAGCCAGTGGAACTAATGTGTTTCCTATATAAATCCAAATCAACCACCAAAAACAATCCGGTCACGCCCCGCCCCTATTAATGGTAATCCCCTCGTTCTGAATTCTAAAATGTGGATAACTTTCTGGTTTTCATCTAAAAAATACCCTGTATAGGGTATGTTTTTCTATCATTTTATTCCCTTTCTTGTCACTGTTCTTTATCGCCTGAAGCCCTCAAGTATCGAGACAGACAGGATTCGGGGACTACGCCAACTTTTAGCATCCGGACTTAAATCTGGAGAACCTTTCAATCTAGTGGAAGCACTAGATTGAAAAATACAATCTCACAATCGCCTTCTCCTAGAGAGCCTGTCCTGAGACCAACAGGAATCGGGAAGAATGAGGTAAGGAGGTAGGTAGACTACACCAGCTTTTATCATCCTTCCGGGCTTAAATCCGGAAACCCATCAAACACCTTTTGATACTGAAATCATAACGATGGCACTAAGCAACACCTTCTCTCTTCGAAAAGAGAACTTGTGGATATATTAAATTTTACGAGCTCCTACGATTAGGAAGTGAGCTTAAATGTGGGTGGAGTGCGACTGCCTAGAATAGACTAAGTATAAGGACAAGAATATAACTGCCATTAAAAATGAGGTTTTATACCGGTTAGCTTCTCAAAATCAAAAAGATAAACGCCATTTAATGACGTAAATAAAAAGGTATGCACCATTATAAGGGAAAATACAAACAATGAGAAAGAAACTTTACATACCAATTAAGACAAGACAAATTGTAGTATCATATTGCAACACAGACATTGTTCCTGAGACAAATTATAGAGTTGGACAACAAAATGGACATACAAACGAAATAGATTGGTTTAAGGACTATTTTGACTTTATAGAAGATAATGGCTTAAAAACGCATTTAGCAGAAGCCTATTATCAGTCAAGATTTCTATATAAAATAATGCAAGGTCTTCACTTGACTTCTTTTAAAAAGACTTCAATAATTAAATTTCAAATACAGCAATATGCTTCAATTTACGAAGCACTTATTGACTATACTCTAGAAAAATTTCATAAGGACGAAGTGAAAGAACAATTAAAAGAAACAGAATTCAGGGTAATCAATGTGTTATCTCAAAATAGCAACCTAACTATAACTGTTGACTGTAAAGAAGAGACGGTTTACACCTGTAAAAAAACAACACGGAATGTCCCTTTAAAGAAAACAAGAATTGACAAAAGGACTGAACTTGCAAAAAACTATGGTATTATTTCTGAGACTATAAAAAATGAATTTGATGGGCTTTATGACTTGAGAAATAATATCCACATTCTCAGAGCTGCGTCTGCTAATTATAGACCAAAAATTCAAGAAGCATCAAAGGCATTTCAGTTAATGGAACCGATACAAAGTTCAGTAAAACTATATGTTCAAATAAAGAAAAACATTGTATAACCTCACCTGCCTTCAAATGGCGGTTGAGTGTCTAAATCAAGCTTTGTGCATCTATCAAAGTTTGTTCTTAACTGAAATCGAATCGCTTCTAAATACACCTGTGGCTAGCTGTCAACCGTACCAGAAAGGATAAAAAAAACAAGACACCATATAAAACAAACAATGAAAAAAAATTATACTCAAAGACTTGAAAAATTAAAGAAAAGACGGCTTGATGACCAGTTACAAAAAGCAGTATTATCAAAATCTTTTTCGGACATTAGAATTAGTGAAAGTGTAAAGTATGCACTGGAATCAATGAGTCCAATTGACCCAAGCTATACTAAAAACACTTATGTAGCTTCTGAAAATATTAGAAACAACTTAACCAAAGGACTGAATAATAAGAGACTGACTGTTGAGTATCGCCACCAAGGTTCAGTTGAGACGGACACTCACATAAAACTTCACAGTGATATTGACATACTAGTATTTACAGAAAAGTATCATAGTATGGAACTACCATTAACACCTTCAAATCCATATCAAGGAGATCCCTTAGCTGATTTAAAGGAACTAAGACTAGAGTGTTATAACGTGCTAAATTCAACATATACACAGGTTGATAATTCTAAGGCAAAATCAATTCAAGTTTTTCCAACGAATCCAAAAAGAAAGGTTGATGTAGTTCCAGCAAACTGGGTCAATACACAAGATTATCAAACCACTTCCAGTGAAAAATATCGTGGTATTCACATTTACGATAAAGATAACCATTCCAGACAAAAAGACTTCCCCTTTATGCATATTGAGAATGTCAAGGCAAAAAACAGCTTAGTTTCGGGTGGACTTGCGAAATTGGTTAGACTTTTAAAAACACTTAAAGTTGATGCTGAATATGAAATCAATCTTTCAAGTTTTGAAATTACAAGTATTGTATATGCAATGGACAATCAATCACTGCATAAACCTAAATATCAGGAATTGTTGATACTAAATGAAGGCTCACGACAACTTGAAAAGATTATCAATAACAAGACTTATAGAGAAAGTTTAATGTCGCCACATGGCAAGGAGAATGTTTTTGGGACAAGTGAAACCAAAATAGTTGAGCTTAAAAAGTTAAAACTAGAACTAGACGAACTCATTGAAGATATTACAGAAGAATTAGGGAAGCAATATAAGCGAATTGATGAAAATGTAATTTACGGTTAATGAAAACTAGAATATTTATTGGCTCTTCTAAAGAAGGACTTGAAATTGCTAAGTATATTAAATCACAACTTTTCACAAAGTACGAATGTTACTTATGGACAGACGATATTTTTAAATTTAATGAGAGTTTTCTATACACTCTTTTGAAAGAAGCAAGTTTATTTGACTTTGGAATTCTTGTTGCAACAAAAGACGATTTTTCAACCATTAGAGATAAATCATTTGAAACGCCTAGAGACAATGTGATTTTTGAATTCGGTCTGTTTCTGGGGCGACTTGGGTCTTCACGTGCGTTTGTAATTCAGGAAAATGGGGCAAAACTTCCTACTGACTTACTGGGCATTACCGTTCCACAATTTGAAAAAACTATTCCGCTTTCAAATTCAATTACTTTGAACAATGAAATTGAGAGAATTTCTAAAACAATTGATGAGAAAATCACATTAGGCGAATTAGGTTTGTTACCTTCTACAGTTCTTGCTATTGGATATTTTTACAATTTTGTTTCTATCGTTTGTGAATCAATTCATTCAAAATCTGATATAGTTGTAGACGAGACAAGCTTTAAAAAATTTGAACTCAGTATTGTAATTCCTAATGACCTTGATGCTGACATTAAGAAACGAGCGGCTGTTTATTTTAGGGCAAAAACATTGAAGGAAATTCAATTTGAAACCACTAGCAGAAATTTCCCAGTGTTTGTTACATACGACAATGAGAGTAAGGATATTTTGAAACTATATGATATGCCAACGACCTTAGGCGGTATAGATAAGGCTATTGAAATGTATATGCGCAAAGGACATATTGGAAAGACTTCCCAACAAAAACTACTTGAAGAAAGAGAGTTGAGAAATTTCCAAACTACGCTTCAAAATCTTGTAGACAATGACGCATTTTGCAGAAACATTGTGAAAATTATACAAGAAGAATGACAGGCAAGAAAAGAAACTCAGTCGGGAAAATTGAAAGTGGGTAATGATACAGGTTTGGAATTGCAAACCCGACCTAGTCCCACGAGCTATGTAACTACACTTAGGGGGAGTATAAATTAAGTAACGAGATATTGAAGAAAATCGTAATTGGGCCAAGTTTGAAGGGACTACAGGTTGAGCAAGGAATGCGGTTTTCCTAGAAAAAATCGGTTTTCCGGATTCTAAGGGATTTATAGAAACATACAATATTCTTATCGCCAGATTTAGGTTTTGCTGTACAAATCCAAGGATTTATATGGTGTATCTATTGATTTCTAAAATTGAAAATTAAAACATAATGGGACTAAAGATTAGCACAATAGCAGCAATTCCAGACAATGTAGAAAGAAATTATTATCTGTACATCCTTGATTATTACAATTGGGATGAGCCAATTAGTAAAACTCTGCGAGACAGTTTTGATAAGATTGCAAAATTTGCAGCCGAAAATGACTCTGTTGCTATTCAAGGCATCCCTGAAAGTCATTTTTACTCGGAACTAATGTCTTGGGAATCTGTAAACGGTATTGACCCTAAGGAACTTCTTCCGGCATTGATGATTACAACAATTCATCCGAAGTACTTTCTGGACGGAAATGATAAGGAAGCAATTGGAGGAAAGATCCCAGAAGATAAATTAGTTTTTATTGAAATTGCCAAGGTGTGTAAGTCTCCTCAAGACGTCATAAAGCTCATTGAGAAAGTCTTCCAAGACATTAAAAACAAAAAGGAGATAAAAGACTTTAAAGTAAAAAAGGAATTAAAAGGTGGAGTCGGTAAAATACTGAACGACACAATAATTCTTGAGCCAAACATTGCTGGAATTGGAATCAATATTAACAATATATTCAAGTTCCTTGGCAATAAATAATTAATGCAGTTAGAAAATTCAACTGCTAATATCCATGAATCATAGGCCTCCAGCTTATAATAAACAACCGTCATACAGGCAGGTAAAAAGATACCCACTAAACAACGGGAAATAGTAATTCATCTTCCTTTTTCCCCAAAACCCGCACATTCTCTTTCTATACAGCCTTATTTGGAAATGCTAAAAGAGACAATTGATGAAAATGGTGTTATATATATTCTTGGTTCAATCGAAACCACATATGTTTCGTGACTACTGTTTCTGCTTTATTATCGAGTTTTTTTGAAAGTCAAGGATTTACTTTCAATAGTGGGGTGTCGCTAAGTAATAAATACTAATGGCTAGGAGACTCAGTCTTTTCAACCATAAAATCCTTGAACGTCATAGTGTAAACTACTAGCTTACCGTCATTAAATATATGTTCTTGTCCAGTCCGAACTGTTTGGGGAGGAGACGTTAATCCCGTGGAAGTATAATGTCCAAACATTCTTATAATTATTTCCACATCGTTTTTCATGAATCCAGGATCTACCAAAACTAACTTGACTTTTGAATTATGTCTGATGGCTTCACCAATGGCAGCATTGATATGCTCATCTCCATACGAATACCCAATGATGTAGATGACATCTGAGGTGATGCAGTCACGGTCAAATGCATATTTCATTTGGCGCAATGGAGAGATTGCTCCTTTTTGGAGCTTTTGATAACCTGTGATAAAATTTGATACAAGGATAGTTTTTCCTTTCTCGCTTTGGATCACAGGGTAATCATTGTTAATGGTTAGGTGGCCATAGCCTGCTAGGAAATATCTGGGAACCAAAAAGCCGTTTTCATTTTCTGATTCAATATCCCAATAGATGGAGCCATGCAAATTATAATGGCAATGACTATCAAAGTCAGTTAAAATTCGAGTAGTGTTTGGGGAGATTCTATCTTCATAGTTAATGTCAGCTCTTGCCTCAAATCCTTCAAAAACACTCATACCTTGGATACCCTTTTCAAGAATTACCTTGAAATTCCGCTCATAGTTTAGCGTATACATCCGGAGAATTCCTCCTTTTGATATTTTTTCAGCCCAATTACAGAATAGTTTATTCAATTCTTTCTTCTCGTCGCAGATTACGTTTGAATCATTTAATCTATGATCTCCGTATTTTTCGATTTCATCATAAATGATTGTCAGTAAAGTTTGTATGAGTTCCTGAAGAAATAGTTGATTGGGGGACTCTCTTCGCTTTGCCCAGGGACTGAGTTCCTTGGACAGTCCAGGTATATGGATTTTGTAACTTCCTAGATAATTCTCCTTTTCGTAGTTTATAAGCTCCTTTTCGTACACCGAAGTGAAAAAAGAGCTTATAAAGGAAGGAAAGTGTTTACTCCCAGTCTGATTTGCATAGTATGCAATCAATTCTTCCAGTACATTAAGAATTGTTTCAAAATTTACTTCTTCAGGGCTGAAACCAGAATCCAGAAGGCGTTGGTATATGAATTCCGTGATTCTGGTTTTTTCATCGTTTGTCCAGAACCCCTCTTGGCGTATCAGGTTGGTAATATGGTCGGTCTTAGGGCCACCCCAGTCAATTACTGACCCTGCTCCAAATAGTATCACTGTCCTATTACCATCCATTTGTAAATCTGGGTTTAACTACAAACATTGCATATCTGAATGATAAATATCGGTAAACATACTTTCGAATCATACGCCCATATTCTGAATGTGGATCAGGCTATCCTGAAGCTCAATCCTGCACTTGAAAAACTTGGATATCTATTTATATGGATAGATGCCTCAGAGTTAGAACGTGGTTTTTCAGAGATCGTCAATGTCCCCAGAGTTCCGAACAGACCGCTGCCCGTGATCATAGGACGGGAGCAACACGGCATTTCCCATGAACTTCACCATGCTTTGATGCATTCCGTTTCGTTTGGACTTCGGTTTATGCATCTGGAATTTCCCGGAATTGTTTTGCTGCGGCGGTTAACTGATTTTGAGTTGATGGGCGATGACACGGATTTTCAGGTAGAAACGCTTGAGTTCCACTTGTTTTACACCTTTATCCAGGATCTTCTGCTACAAATGCGCCTTTTCAAAATTGGTGAAATATGTGTTTCGCAGTTTTTCTGCATCACGTCAGAGAGTAGGCAGATTGGATTGAGAAAGACAGAGATATCCATAGGAGCAAGGGGTAACTACACCTTGAGTGATGAAGAGGCCGGAATGTTGTCCGATAAATTGACTGCTAAATATGATATCAGTCCCTTTGTCGAATTAGCTGTCAAAAACTTTTGCGTAGCCTATGATCTGCCAGATGTACGCTTGCGCTTCATCACAATGATGACCTGCCTGGAAAGCCTTTTCAATCTGGGGAAGGATCAGATAGCCCATACCATTTCAAGACATCTGTCTCTTTTGATTTCTGCGGATATGGATGAATTCCAGGACAACTACAGGAAGCTTAAAAAGCTCTATGGTCAGAGAAACGCAATAGTCCATGGGGGAAACTACAAAGGCCAGATAGTGGAGGATTACCTTTTGCTTTCAGACTATGTCAGGAAAGCGATTAACTATTGTAATTCACCGGACACATCCAAGGAAGCTCTGTTTGATGACTTAAATGCCAGAGGTATAGAGCCGTAGTTTGATTTGAAATGCCTTATCAATTTATTGATGATTTGCTCCCGGTGTCCTTAAGATTTGTTACTCAACCTTCTGATTTCAGTGTGACCATTCCAATGTACACTGACACACTTTTGAGCTTCACCAAAAACGACAATCGTTATGAATCTCGAAGCTCAGAATCTCAACTTCTCCAGAAATATTCCGCCTACACTAGAACAGGTGCAAGCCTACTTTAACTCCCTTCATGTTCCGGCTTCCGAGGCAGAGGTTTTCTACTTCTATTATCAGGGAATGGACTGGCGAAATGAAATGGGATCCGCAATTCATGATTGGGTTATGGCTGCAGATGACTGGGTATGGAATCTGGAAAACTGATATTATTCCAATTGTAAACAATCCTTCTCCCTTCAGGTAAATAAACCTCTACCGGGTTGGAAATCCCATTGCGGTTTGCAATGAGCAAGATGTAGGATTGTCTGACGCCAATCCGATCTTGCCCACCGCTGCCGGGGTTGCGGGGGATAAAATTCTCCGGAGTCGGATTTTAGAACACGTTGAGCCATGAAGAAAAGAAAAGCCAACTATGCGGTACGTAAGACGATCAGGTTTACCCAAAATGAAGTGAAGAAGCTGGACAGCTTGTTGCAGGGAAGTTCCTATTGTCAGACCATAAGTGAACTGGTCAGGGAAATTCTTTTTAACAAGAAGCTGACCGTCAATACCCGGAATGAATCGTTGGACCAGCTCCGGTTTGAGCTGGGAATGCTGCGCAGTGAACTCAATAAAATAGGGGTGAACATCAACCAGATTACACACTATTTCCATTTACAGGGCGGCTCAAAAGAACGCCTGTTTTTTGTACGGGAAATATTGCCGCATTTAAGGAAGTCAGAAGAAAAGATGAATCTGCTTCACGGATTGATCGAACAGCTTCAGGTGCTGAATTAATTGGTGGCAAAGATCATAACGGGAAAGACAGTCGGGGGTGTTATCCGGTACAATGAGCAGAAGGTAAAGAAGGGTGACGCCTGCCTTTTGGAAATGAAGGGATTTGCCAAAAAAAACATTTCTGTTGGGGAAAAAACCGGGGCATTTAAAGCGCTACAAAACCTCAACAGGAGGACAAAGACCAATACGGTCCACATCTCACTCAGCTTTTCTTCGAAGGATAAGCTGGACTCGGACAAACTCCGGATGATTGCCTCGGATTATATGGATGGGATCGGTTTTGGACAACAGTCTTACCTGCTCTATAGCCATTTTGACACGGCCCATCCCCATGTGCATATAGTGGCCACAAACATAGATCAACAGGGAAAGCGGATCGAAACCCATAACCTCGGCAAACTGAAGTCTGAAAGAACCCGGAAAGAAATAGAGAAAAAGTATGGCCTGCTTAAGGCGGAAGACCAGCAGCAGACAAAGCAGCTCCGCCCTTTACAGAAAGCAGCCTATGGAAAGACGGGAACAAAAGCAGCGTTGTCCAATATCGTCATGGAAGTTGTCCGAACGTACCGGTTTACTTCCCTTCCTGAGCTGAATGCGGTTTTGGGCCAATTTAATGTAACAGCATACCGGGGGGAACCTGAAAGTGACATGTACCGGAAAAAAGGGTTGGTCTATTCAGTTTTGGATCCCCGTGGAAATCGAACAGGAGTGCCCATTAAAGCCAGTTCCATACATTCCAGGCCGACTTTATTTAACCTGGAAAAACGTTTCATAGCCAACAAACAGGGACGCATGCCTTTTAAAAATGAGCTACGGGAAGCAGTTTTGGAAGCTCTGGATAAATGCAGGTCCCCGGATGAGCTGGTAGCCAGGTTAAGAAGTAAGGGGATCCGCCCGGTGTTCAGAACAAACGGGGATGGAAGATTGTACGGGGTCACCTATGTGGACAATGTCAGCCGCAGTGTTTTCAACGGTTCCTCCCTTGGCAAAGCATTGTCCGCCAATGCGCTCTCCGTCCGTTTTTCAGGCAAAGCTGACAATTCTGTTCCTGTTTCTGGTGCTTATGAAAACCTTGCGATGATGCTGCCCCAAATAAAACTCCCGGCCAATGCCTACCAGCCGGAAGATCCGACACCTTATGAACTGAAGCAGAAAAAAAAGAAAAGACGCAGGAATCGATACTTATAAAGCGGGCCAATGCAGACAGGGGAAAATACCGAGGGGCTCAGGAAAGTCATTGACCTGACCAGGCGACTGAGTGTGGGGCTGTTGTGCCTGCACTTTTATTATTATTGCTATCACTCATTTGTGCTGTGGGGACTGGCATATGAAATTACAGAAAAGCTACTGGTCCATCTGGGCAGCACAGGGTTGTTCAGTGCATTCTATTTTTCCAAATTGTTTGCACTGGGACTTTTGCTGCTTTCACTGCTAGGTACAAAAGGCAGAAAAGACGATAAGCTTAAACTGACACAGGCATTGTGGCCGCTGGCCTGCGGACTGATAATTTATTCAATCAGCCATATTGCCTTTTTCCTGCAATTTCAGGAAGACACGCGGAGTGTTGTTTATATGTTGGTCACAAGCCTGGGCTACGGCCTTATTATGATAGGGGTGTCACTGTTGGGCAGGCTGTTAAAGTACAGGCCGGACCAGGAGGTTTTTAATCACCTTAATGAGACCTTCCCCCAGGAAGAGCGGTATCTGGAAAATGAATACTCGGTCAATCTTCCGGCACAGTATAAACTGAAAAACAAGATCCGAAAATCATGGATCAACATCATCAATCCCTTTAGGGCATTATTGGTGGCAGGGACACCCGGTTCAGGTAAAAGTTACTTTGTTATCCGCCATGTGATCACCCAGCACATCCGTAAGGGGTTTTCCATGTTTATCTATGATTTTAAGTACGATGATCTTTCACGTATAGCCTACAACACACTTCAGGACAATTTATCAGCCTATCCTGTCAGGCCTGAGTTTTACACCATAAACTTTGACAGGCTGTCCCACACCCACCGCTGTAATCCACTGGAACCGGAAACGATGCTGGATATTACCGATGCATCTGAATCGGCACGGACCATTATGTTGGGACTGAACAGGGAATGGATACGCAAGCAGGGAGATTTCTTTGTGGAAAGCCCGATCAACTTCCTGACCGCTATTATCTGGTTTCTAAAAAAGCACAGGAGGGGGAAATACTGTACCCTTCCCCACGTCATTGAGCTGATGCAGACTGATTACGAGAAACTGTTCACCGTGCTGCGTACGGAACCCGAAATTGAAGTACTGGTCAACCCTTTTGTTTCCGCACTGGTCAAAAAGGCTTTTGACCAGTTGGAGGGACAGGTGGCCAGCGCCAAGATCACCATGGCAAGACTGTCTTCCCCACAGCTTTATTATGTTCTTTCTGCAAGTGAGTTTACCCTTGACCTGAACAACCCGCAGGCCCCCAAGATCATCTGCATGGGCAACAACCCCCAGAAGCAGCAGGTATATGGGGCTGTCCTGTCCCTTTATATCTCCAGAGTTGTCAAGCTTGTCAATCAGAAAAATAAGCTGAAGTCAAGCCTGGTATTCGATGAATTTCCGACCATCTACTTCAATGGGATGGACAGCCTGATCGCAACAGCCAGATCCAATAAAGTGGCCACCTGTCTTGGGGTTCAGGATTACAGCCAACTTAAAAAGGATTATGGGAGGGAGCAGGCTGAAGTGATCATGAACACTGTGGGGAACTTCATCAGTGGTCAGGTGCTGGGCGATACGGCCAAGCAGCTTTCAGAAAGGTTCGGAAAAATCGTCCAGGGCAGGGAGAGTATCTCCATCAACAGTTCGGAAACTTCTGTTTCCAGATCCACACAACTGGATCAGGCGGTTCCCCCCTCTACAATAGCTTCACTTTCATCCGGGGAGTTTGTGGGAATGGTGGCCGATACCCCTGACCAGAAGATTGGGTTAAAGGCATTTCATGCTGAAATCATCAATGACCATAAAGCACTTAAGCGGGAGGAAGAAGCCTATAGGCCCATCCCAAAAGTCAGGGATATTTCCCAGAAAGAGGTGGAGGAAAATTACAGGATTATCAAAAGGGAAGTGGAGGAAATTGTCCGTACAGAAATGGATCGGGTGTTTGATACTCCTGAGCTGGGGCATTTGATACTCAGAGGGTAAGATTTAATTGATTCCTTGTTCGTAGTTGAAGGATATTCCAATAAATTAATTGTTGTTGGGATGTGTTATTGTGTGCAAAATAGACTGGCCCAAACAGGAATTAATACCACAACTCCTGATCCGAATTCGGGCTTAGATATACTAAGCACGGCCAAGGACCTGTTGATACCTAGATTTACGTCTTTGCAGGCTGAAGCTTTGGCAGATAATTCTCCTGCTGAAGGAATGTTGATTTATAACACAGAGGAAGATTACATTTAGATTTATGTCAGTGGATCCTTAAAATGCCTGGCAACAGAAGCACGGAAAAACGCCTGCGTTGTTTATCAGAATATCGACCGTGGAGAATCGTTCTATTCCTGGGCCGATACAGCTGCTACTTGTTCAGCGGAAGTAACATCCAGGTCCACCACATTACATGGGGCAGTGCTTCCAGTTCATTCTTTACTTCCTTGTTTTGGTGAGGTAGATAGTGGATCTACCTTTGAGCTAATCAGGATCAAGTCAGATCCCTTAAATTCTGACATATTTTTTAGTAAGTCCAAAATGACCAAACTTCACCGTTAAACGTGCAAAGCAATTTTCTGTCGGGATCATATACAATGATACCCGGTACAGGACTGACTATAGTAGTCTCTGGGTTAGACACAATGGGAAGAACCATTGCCTTGGTTTCCGATTCCAGCACCCAAACCCCATCAGCTGTTGAAGTGGTGGAACCTATGACTGTTTTGTCACCTGATGTCTCTGTCAGGGAGCCCTGGATCCCTTCTACCTGTGCAGAAATACCGCCGCTGGCGCTACCGCTCAGATCAATCCAGGTAGCACTGCTTGCCCCGGAGTAAAATTTGACATGCTTGTCGGTGACGTCATAGATGAACGTCCCCGGCACGGGGGAAATAACAGCTGCTGCACTGTTCACCCAGGGAAGTACGATTCCACCGGGGCCTCCTGCAAACTCCAGAAGAACAGATTCTGAACTCAGGTTCTGACGCTTGATCCCTGCCTGACCAACTACAATCAACGGAATAAACAAGATGATGACCAAGATAAAGGTTCCATAACCTATAATTGGGTGATGAACTGGATTTGTTAAATTAAGTTTCATTGGTTCAGGAGTTTTCGTTAAGGATGTTTCCGCACAGTTCATAGTGGCTTAGTTTAATCATTACAGGTTTGTACAGAAAAACATTGCCATCCATCCGTACCATCTACATATATTTTTATACAATTATCGTCTGTGTCATAGACGATCATGCCGGGCACAGGAGCAGTAATGGCCGTCTCCGGTGAAGCTATCCGTGTGATGACAAAGCCCTTTGTCTTTGATTCCAGCACCAGATGCGCACCAGTGCGGGGATTTAACCATTGCGAAGGGTTCATGGTTGCTCCGGCACGGTTTAAGGTGGTGGTTCCATGGAGCGGTATCAGGGCTGTCCCTTCAGTCACGGGTACTTCGTAACAAATACAGGAGGCAATGGACGGATCCAATGCATTTCCATAGGTATAGCCCCCGGTGTTACTGTAAGTGGCTGTACCTAAATCGTTGGATTCTATGGAATTGTAGAAGCCGTTTGCTCCATATGCCGCCGGATTGGACGGGCCCGGCCCTGCCACTGCTTCCGGATGTTCAAAAGACAGATCAGAATTGACGACGTTTCCCCGCGAATACACTGCTCCCGATAATCCTTCAATGAAACTGATCACGCCTGCCTCATTGGCATCAGGACATCTGTCCCCGTCGCTGTCCAGATCTAGGCGGTTCGGGACTCCATCGTTATCGGTATCCAGATCGGTGCAGTTTCGTTCTACAAAGAAGAACTCCGTAGCCCAGCCTGTTCCTACTGCTCCTGAAACACCGAAATACCGATAGAACTTATAAGCAGTTTTATTGTTCGGGAACTGGGCCACATTTGAGTTGTTGGCCTGGGTGCTTTGACCCGGTTGTGTCCTGCTGTACGTCAATGTACCGGTAAGGTCAGACCAGGTGGTACCGTCGTTACTTCCCTGTACTTTGTAAGTACTGGTGAGCGAAAACAGTGTCTGCCCGGAATAATGTGCAACCTCCCAGGAGGTGAGGGTCCTGGGTAGAGGAAATTCTACCCTGAACCATTCAGAATTACTCAACGTCCCTGTCGGGTTGTACATGACCAAGGTATTGGCGTCAGTCCCATCGACCAAATTCGGCAGCGTCTGGGCCCCGTTGAACGTATAATTGATAGTCGACGGTTTGGTAACAACAATGCTGTTTTTGGAAGCTGCAGAAGCTATATTGGAGGCGGTACAGGTTTGTTCTATTATATCAAAAACCCCGTCATTATCATCGTCTATATCTTCAACGTCAGGCCTGCCGTCATTATCTGTATCTTCACAAAAGTTCAGGGACGGGGCCAGTGCGTACTGGCTATATGTTGAATTATAATCGGTTTGTCCGTCCTGTCCTGCGTCCACGCTGTCATTTAAACCGTCATTGTTGGCATCTGTCCCTTCTGTATTTAACTGGGCACCTTCCAGATTTTCAATTCCCCAGCTTTCGCCTTCATTGGTAGTGGCAGCAGCAGCTGTTACATCTGTACCGGGACTTACGCCTGCTTCTGTTAAATCGGAACAGCCGTCACCGTCACTGTCCAGATCCTGATGATTGTAAATTCCATCCCCATCCGTATCTTCTGAGCATCCGGGTTTTGGGTTTAATGAAGGAATAAAGTCCGAAGCTACTTCAAAATATACTTCATTGGAATAACCGCTGCTCCATATCGTGCCTGAAACTCCTGCTATCCGGTAATAGTTATACCGTGCGGAATTTTGTGTTACCGGAAACAGGTGGTAGTTTATTGTGCCCTGATTTATAACCGCACCACTTGTATTGGTCTGGTTGTAGGTAGCACCCGCGTTCAGATCTGTCCAGGTATTGCCATCACTACTGCCCTGTAACTTAGCTACAGCTCCATTGATAAAATGAGAGTTACCATTTACATAACGAAGGTAAATATTTTTAAGCTCAACAGGCACAAGGAATTTAAACGTATAGATATTGCTCCCTGCGTTGGGCTGAGAGTTGATAAAACCGACTGCATAACTTGAAGCTGCAGTCCCGGCATCTCCGTCAACCAGTTCCAGGGGCGCATTGTATGTAGCGTGCATGTTCAATCCTGTGCTTACACTGATAAAATCATCCCGATCACCGGATTCGAACTCACTTATTGAATAGTAACAGTTTGGGCTTTCATCCGCATTTGCTATGCCGTCATTGTCTACATCAATATCTTCCAGATCAGGTATCCCATCACCGTCGGTATCAGCACATGCGTTTAAGTTGTCACTTAGTGCATATGAAGTGTAAGTAGATGCATAATCGGTCTGTCCATCCTGACCTGTATCCACACTGTCATTTAAACCGTCATTGTTGGCATCTGTCCCTTCTGTATTTAACTGGGCACCCTCAGGGTTTTCAATTCCCCAGCTTTCGCCTTCATTGTTAGTGGCGGCAGCAGCTGTTACATCTGTACCGGGGCTTACGCCTGCTTCTGTTAAATCGGAACAGCCGTCACCGTCAGAGTCCAGATCCAATCGGTTTGGAATGCCATCGTTATCAGTGTCCAGATCCCTGCAGGAAGATAAAATGTTTAAGGGTTCAATTTCAACAAATGCGGTTGCTCCAATACCTGGCTTAATATTGAACACAATTTGGTCAATACCATTTGCCCGGGTTGCCTGTGGTACTGAAAATTCTACCGCACCCCATGATTTTCTAAGGTTATTGGGATAGGTCGAAGTATAGAAAACTTCACCGGGGTTAAACGGGGCACCCGAATATTCGCCTAATGGTTCAGCCCAGTTTACGTCGGATGATGCCATCGGATAGCCTTTTATAGTCCATCTATTAACCCAACTGGGGTCAGATGTACTGGAAAACAATCTACCGTCTATTGGTCCGACCAGTGTTCCATCCTCCAATCTCACTGTTACTGTAAAGTTATCACCTGTATCTACCGACCAAAAAAGGGCATTAAATTTTTCAAAAGAATAGGGGAAGTCAATAACTACATTTTGGGCACTTTCCCAATAATTTAGTTCATTGTTGTCCACAACAGTGCCATTAACTGCTGTAATTGTAGGCTTGGGGGATTCGGGATTATTACAGAACATTTCCAGTTCATCCAATACCCCGTCGTTGTCATCATCGATATCGGCAATATCTTTTATGCCGTCACCGTCAGAATCCAAACAGGCATTGGTGTTCCCGTCAACGGCATAGCCATAAGTGGATATATAATCTGTCTGTCCATCCGTTCCTGTATCCACACTGTCGTTCAACCCGTCATCATTGGCATCTGTCCCTGCTGGGTTTAGCTGTGCTCCGGCGGGGTCATCTATTCCCCAGCTTCCGCCGCTGTTGTTTGTGGCAGGAGCATCTGTTACATCTGTACCGGGACTTACACCTGCTTCTGTTAAATCGGGACAGCCGTCACCGTCACTGTCCAGATCCAAATGATTGTAAACAGTATCCCCATCCGTGTCCTGTGAACAACCGGGTTTGGGATTTGCTGATGGAACATAACCTGTAGGCATTCTTACCTTCACTTCCTGAATGGCATTCGTTCCTATTGCCACCCCGTTTGTGCCACTTTCAAACAACCGGTATTTGAGATACTCAGTTGTATTGGATGCAAAGGCAAAGGTCTGCACATTTGAGCTGACAGTGGGCGAAGCAGTAAATGTTGCCAGTGCCACCCAGGCGGAACCGTTCCAGCCTTCAGCTCTTAACGTCGCACTGCTGCTCAGGGCACCTATCGGAGAAGTGGCCGTGTTCAAATTCAGTATAATTGCAGTGGCTGCCTGCGGATATTTAGGTGTAACTTCAAAAATGGACTTGCCCAGAGCATTGGCTGCTGTGGTACTTGTGAAGGCAAAAGTTGTTCCTGCTACATTATCATATACATTAGAAACGGTCCCTGTTGTTGGTATCTGTGTCGTTACGTTCTGGGGTACTGCCATTTCTACCACGGTATAGAAGCAGTCCGGACTTTCAGCCGCATTGACAATTCCATCATTATCCATATCAATATCCTCCAGATCCACTATTCCGTCGTTATCTGTATCAGCACATTTATTGAGTGCATTAGCGGTGGAATAGAAATAGGTAGGTGAGAAGTTGGGAATATTGCTGTCTGTTGCCGTTTCGAGCGTATTCTTGTACCCGTTTGTCCCCACACCCGCGGTAGGTGTAGCGGGATCTACCACTACATTGTCTGTATAGCTTCCAGTTCCTTTCGTGGCTCCCGGAACACTGCTTTCATAGACATCCGGACAGGTATCCCCATCGCTGTCCAGGTCGTAATGATTTGGTATACCATCTCCATCAGGGTCTTCGGAACAGGAAGGTTTTGGGTTTAAAGAGGCTACATAATCCGAAGCAACTTCAAAATATATTTCATTGGAAAGACCGTTACTGGACGTGGTGCCTGACACACCCGCAATTCTATAGAATCTATACCGGGCTTCTGATCCAGATGCAACTGTAAACTGGTTGTAGCGAATGTTGCCCTGATTTAAAACTGTTCCGCTGGAATTAGTTGTTCCATACGAAGTCCCACTATTTAAATCTGTCCAGGTGGTCCCGTCTATACTGCCCTGTAATTTGATCACAGTACTGGCTCCGAAATGACTGTTTGTGGTTGCATACCCGAGGTATATATTCTTGAGCTTGACCGGCATGAGAAATTCAAAGGTATAAATATTGCTTCCTGAAGTGATTGTCTGCGCATTTGCGAATTGCACCGCATAACTTGTCGCCCCCGTGCCTGCATCCCCATCCACCAGTTCATTTGGAGCACTATAAGTAGATACCATATTTAATCCTGTAGTTATTTTTACAAAGCTGCCCCTGTTACCGGATTCAAGTTCTTGAGCGCTATAGAAGCAAGAAGGACTTTCTATGGAGTTAATAACACCATCATTGTCTATATCAATATCAGATACATCATTTACACCGTCATTGTCACTATCCGCACACAAACGGATCGAATTACTTAAGGCATAAGGATTATAAGTAGATGAATAATTAGTTTGACCTGTAGTACCAGATTCAATGTTATCATTCAGTCCGTTCCCGTTGACGTCAGGACTACTGCTAAATTTGTGGTCTGAAACTTCTGAAGGGATTGCTCCCGCTTCAAAGCTGTCACTACAGCCATCTCCGTCACTGTCATAATCAAGGTGATTGGGGATGCCATCCTGATCCACGTCACAGATCCCTGCATTTCCATAGGGATCACCCGCAAACGCCACGCGGTCAATAATATAATCGTTGCCTGCTCCTCCATCCCCTGCATTCATAAACAAGAGGTAATAATTTCCGCTGGTAGTCGCAGTATAGGTGCCGGTCAAAGTTCTATAGGTGGGGTAAGCCGTTAAGTTGGTCAAAGGTTCTGATACCAAAGTGGCTACCACTGTATTTGCATCTGCGTTATACAGAAATACCCGGGCGCTTTGTGAAGGTGCTCCACTTGCCCCTCTTAACCCGGCATCAAAACTAAAATTGTATGTTACACCTGCTACCACAGGCTCATTTAGCCGTGTAACCAGCGCATCAGTTGCTCCATTGACTTCAATCAAAGCATTTAAAGTTCCGGTATTGGTATTGTTTCCATCTACTTGATCAAACAATCCCCCTGTGTTTGTTGAATTTGTCTGTGTGGTACCATATCCAAAAGGAAACCCTGAAAATGGTGTATCATAATTGGATGCGCTATTTGCAAAATACCAGTTTTGGGTTGGAGGATCGGTAGTAAAGCCCCCGCCTGCAACTAAATTACTAAACGCTCCCGGGCATTCTGTCTTGTCCGGCACGCCATCATTATCATCATCTATATCGCATTTGTTGGCCACTCCGTCCCCATCGTAATCCTGACATGGTCCTGTACCAACCGAGTAAGGCTCGGTACAGCCAGTACAGGGGACAAATAACCCGGAAATAGGTTGTGCCGAGTCGTTAGTTTTTAGCTCAGTTGCTTCTTTTGTAGCGAATGAACCTTCAGGAATTGCTGAAATCAATGGGATAGAACCCAGAAACTTCTCTACTGATTCGTCTCCATAAGACACTATTACAATCAGCAAAAAAAGTATCATAAAGAGACTTTTCTTGAATATTGCTATATTTATATATGTATATCTCATAATAATTTGCAACCACTTAAGCTGCACCTAATAGTAAATTAATAGGTAGTTGGGAGTTAGGTTTTGATAGAAAAACTTTCCATTTGCATATGCTTTTATATGTAAACTTATTGGACATTCATTGGAATGCAATTAATCATGGAAAATTCTAATCATCTTGGAAAGATACAATTTTTTGCTGAACTCCCTGCATGATATTCTTAATAAAAGACAATATAGTTACGCAATAATACGCAAAAGATAAATCCAAATTACGCCGGAAAAACTAATTTAAATGTAAAAAAAGCCGTTCCTTAATTATTGCGTATGAATACTATAAAAAAGAGATATTCCATATTAGGGTCCACAAATAAGTTTAACGCTCTTGGAGAGGGTCAGAATTAAGCTAAAGTAAAAATTATTTATATTATGATTGTACTCAGTTGGAAGCAATTGTTTTGTGGAGGTTTTTTGTTTTTAAATAAAAGAACGCAGACTTTGTCCAAGTTTTTTTAAACTATCCGAATTAAGTTTTAATAAGATACATTTATTTCAACATCAAAGCCCATATCACTATCATAATGACTTGGGATACCAAAATTCTTATTGAACATATATCCTAACTACCATGTATTCTTTATCAGTGCTGACTATAAAGCCCAACCAATCGCTCTCAAAATAAAGATACCATCTTCCACAATTTGATCACCAGAATGGTTAATATGGATAAAATCTATATTTCAAGTGTTATACTAGGGTCTCTGTCCACCTCTAATTTATTTTTTTGACGATCACACAAGTCGGTAATAACAAAAGTTATTTTATCATTACGTTAACTTTCGAAATTTTCAAATATACTATGAAAAACATAATGATCTATTTCATAGGCTCCTTCTTAATCCTGTCGTGCCATAAATCAGGTGATGATTTGTCTGTTTGCATCCATTGAGGAATATTTTGGGGTACTCTACCATGAACTAGTACACAGCACAGGCCACCCTTCCAGATTGAACAGGGTAGGTGTTTTAGAATCCCACAAGTTTGCGTCTGAGATTTACGGAAAAGAGGGATTGATCGCCGGGATGGGAGCAGGGTACCTGAACAACCTCACCGGTATATTGGATCAGAACCTGCCGGAGATCTCAGCTGCCTATATCCAAAACTGGCTGAACGAACTTCGAAACGATAAGTATTTATTGATAGAGGCGGCCAGCAAAGCCCAGAAAGCGGTGGATTACATCCTAGTGGAACCGCCTTTTTAGAAAGAGGGGAGCGATCCCCTTTTTTTGGTCATGGCTGAATACTGAATAGCTCTTGTTCTGCTAAAGCCCGGGACTCGAAAATTAAGCTGTTGAACGTTTGATGAAACCTTTCAAGGTGTGCAGAATGAAAGCCCATACCATCAGCAGACTGGTGACTTCCCGTACCGAAACTCCAATGTGGCCGCCGTGGCACGGCAGGAGTTATATGGAGAACTACCTGTTTGCCTCTTAAGTAGTCTATCCGAAGTTGATTTTTTGGACTGCTTCAAATTGTTTGGTGTTTGAAACTTCTGATGGTTTTCACTGATAGGACGTATGGATCCATAGCTTGGATGATTTGCCTACTAGGTATGGACGTTTGGCGACAGCCCATGGCCAAGCTAAGGGCTCCGGTAATGATTGACCTGCTCTCGGATCCATACGGAAACTCCGTGGATGGTGCAGCTAACCGGTTAATTTACAAAAGACTTATATCACTACCCAACTTCGGATGATATGAAGGTTTATATTCTTTTTTTACAGCGGATAAGGTGAAATGATATTAATCGTTCCAGATCTTTTCCAGCTCAGATTCGCTGAAGATGTGGCGGGTTAGTTTTGGGACGTTCTTTAAGAGGTAATTACCAATGGCAGCCCGGTAGGCGGGATCCCGAAGCCCGGGGTGGCTGGACAGGACTTGCCTTAGCTGTCCAAGCAGCTGGTTCCTGTCTGTCATGGTTCCCGCCTTTCCGAGGATGCCTTGGAGTTCCGCAACCGTGATCTCCAGTTCTTCAAAGCGGTCAGGGTCCTTTGGGTCAGTCCTGCTCAGGTGCTGCTCCTTTTCCTGCTGACCGGTTGGATTAAACTGCCTTGAATTTCCGGGAACCAGGCTACGGAGTTCTTTGGGATAGTATATGCTGATGATGATCAGGTAATAAGCTGTGAATCCTATTGCCAAGGTGCTGAAGTAGCTGTTCCAGGTAATTGTTTCCAACATGGGATTTTTGTTTTGATAAAGCGGGTTTGTATCCCACTGACAAAAGCAAATTTGTGTGGTGTAAATCCCTGTTTTTTAAACCGTTGTGGTAGCTACCAAAAAAAGTTTTGAAATTATTTATAGAGAATAAGTAAGGGTTGATGCATTTATTGACCTGTAGAGATTGGTCAGGGGAATATGGGTTATGTTTTGGAGGATTAGTTTTTTCTTATGAAAAGGCTACCATTGGTTGTTGAAAAATTTGAGCTATTAAATGAGGTTATGGCCGTTCCTATAGAGAGGCTTTTCATTGCATCATTTAAGAACCGAGAGGGCACGAAGTTGTTAACTGTTAAAACTACTTAAGGTTTAGGCACACCACTTATGAGCATTAACCCTTTGCTTGAAGCTAATGCTTAATGTAAACCGGTAATTTCTGGAGCAGTATATGGTAGTGTAGCATTTTTGTTGTAGATTTATAGCAAATTGACTGCTATATGAAAACTGTATCTAATACAACAGAGCCTTTTGACACTAAAAGAAGCATTCAAAATGCTTCGGATAAAAGAGGGGTCGTTCAAAAATCCAGATTTGAATTTGAAGGGAGAGAATATCAATGGAGCAGCAAAATTGAACGCATTGGTGTGATCAGGGCAGGAATTCCCTATGGATCAATTGAAGTTATAAGTCAACGATTAAATAAACCTGTTAAGTCTCTTTTAGCTATTGTTGGTCTCCCTCAAACTACATACAATAAAAAGAAATCCGAACATTCTCTTCTCGATCGCAGAGACAGTGAACTGTTAGTTCTCATAAATGAATTGATTGATTATGGGATAAGCGTTTTTAACAATGAGGAAGAGAAATTTCAAAGATGGCTTAAAAAACCGAATTTGTCTCTGGGAGGAAATGCGCCTGACAGTATGTTGGATACAATGACCGGTATCAATGAAGTGAGGTTTAGTTTAAATAGACTGGAATACGGTAATCTTGCGTAATGGTTGTATATAGAATAGAAAGAGAAAAATATTTAGATACAACTTTGCAAGGGATCGGAGCCTCAATGTCTGAAGGTTACCGCTGGAATAGTCTTAATACTAGGATGGTTTATACTGCCGAAAGTAGAGCATTAGCTACTCTTGAAGTATCTGCCCATTTAGATTTAAATGAAGACTTGCCAATTGATCGTTATTATGTGGAAATTGAAATTCCTGACGAAATTACTATCCTAGAAGTAGATATAGCGGATTTACCCATAGATTGGGATTCTAAACCACCCATTCTTATCACCCAATCAATCGGTGATGATTTTGTGATTTATAGCGAAGCTGCGATTCTAAAAGTTCCAAGCTGCATTGTTCCACAAGAATATAATTATCTTATAAATCCTCAACATCCGGATGCAAAAAAAATCAAAGTTTTAAGTACGACAATTATGAATTTTGACTCTAGAATAAGTAGGGTAAAATAAAAACCACTCCTAATTACAACTGGGTTTCCGTCGCGTGTGAAGAACCACAATGAAACCGCTGAAGGACTGCCTGTCCCGTATTCTAAGCCAATAGGGAAAACCTAAGAGGTTCTTATCGCTATAGCTTCTTTCAAATCCGGTGGTTATACCTAAGGTGAGTTCTGTATATAGCAAGAGATAGAACTTCACCCATTTTCTAATTTGCCAGTAAGATCCACGTATTTTGCAAACTCGAATTTCCGGATTCACTGAAGACACTGCCTCGATAAAACCAAGTGGGCTGGTAATGGTGCAGCAATTCCCCCTATTTGAAACCTGTCAGAAGTGGCATTGATTTTTAGCTGCTTAGAACGATCACTTGTAGCAGACTACACGATTTACGCTAGCTATTCTGGATATTGTTAACCTATTGATTTACAGTTAATTATACCCGGTTGGTTTTAAGGACAATTTTACTGCTTAGCCAGTTCAATCGCTGAGTGAAACTTACCGTCGGGGCAATAGGTTTAAAGATCCGCTTCATGGTCTGCAACAGCTCTTCTTTATTTTGGCATTTCAGTACTTCTTCGCTTCCATATACAGAAAACCATCCCCAGTCCACCTGATCTGCCTCGGTACTGGGACGGAAGTATTTTACATAGCCATAAGCTTTGGCAAAGGAAACCAGATCTCCCGATTGCTCTGTGCGCGGCAGGAGAGTAGCAAGGGTGACATAATAAGGAAACAAAAAAGCGATTTATGTATGATTTTCATTGGGCCTAAATATTAGATCCTAGTCTGATTCTGTGGGATGGATATACAATATATTGAAAAAAGTAAATTAGTTGATGTAAGTAGTTTGGGATTAGTTAATTATCCCGTTTTGATCATTCTTGCCGCTGTGATTTTATTCCAATACTCGCAAAGGGTTATTTTTTGAAGAGGGTTTATTTTTTAAAACCTTAAGGGCAGTGGTAGAGCTTGGGTTGAGACAGCCCGTTCCCTGTATTATCTACTTTTGATCCATACAGAAATCCAGAGCAGTTAAATTAAACAGGTTCTAGAACTGTATAAATTTTAAATGAAAGGCTGATTAGAAGGTTATGATTTTTTATCCCTGAATTCCTCACCAGGTTAGTCCTTTGGGCTCTGGGCGACCGTAAGCTTCCGGCATAAAGCCGCTTGCTGCGCTGCGCTTTTTATTCCTTTTCCTTGCGGTCTTTGTCGCCAAAGGCCTGATGATGCTTCATAATTCATTGTTCACCAAAACGAAAAGAAATTATGGGTGCTTTGGAAGGAAAAATTGATCTGTTTGATGTAGCTGAGATCAAGCTGAGCTACAGTGCAAAAGTAAAAGCCTCACTGCGGCCCTGTGTCTGCAGTTCCAGGCAGGTGTATGAAGTGTTTGTCCGTGCCTGGGACCCCGAACGGGTCGGGTTTGTGGAGGATTTTAAGGTGATGCTGCTTTCAAGGGCAAACAGGGTACTTGGAATAGTGGCCATCAGTTCAGGGGGTACAGCGGGCACCATAGTGGATATAAAGCTGGTCTTTGCAGCTGCTTTAAAGGCAAATGCAAGTTCCATTGCAGTGGCCCATAACCATCCTTCAGGATACATGATGCCCTCTGAGCAGGATAAGCGGGTGACCCGAAGATTGCGGGAAGCCGGCGAGCTTCTGGAAATCCCGTTACTGGACCATCTGATCCTGTCAGCGGACGGATTCTATTCCTTTGCAGATGAAGGGAAACTTTAGGGTTCTCTTTTTTAATACACTTTTTTAAAATATTTGGACCGGTGTAACACTTATCGGTCCAAGAACTGATTAAAAAAACAGGATGAAAATAGAAATAGTAACCAGGAAAAACAAACTCATTGATCCTACTCAATTTTGGATAATTGGCACCCAACTGTATTATGTGGATTAAACGGGATAGTGGGTCCGATCAACCTTTTTATATATTGAACCTGTTTTTTTTGGCAACGAATCTGTAATTTTAATTTCAAATTTTAACTAAAAATCAGACAAGATTGTCCTAACTATGAACAAAGAAATCCGTGTACGCTGCTGGATTGAAATTGACGGGATAAAATTTTTTGGTCCCGGTCCAGCCAGACTTTTGGAGTTGATTCAAAGTGAGGGATCTCTTTCAGGAGCAGCAAAAAAGATGGGGATGTCTTATAAAAAGGCCTGGGATTTGGTGAACGACCTGAACAGCCGCGGCAAAAATCCTTATGTGAGATCCCGTAAAGGTGGAGAAAAAGGAGGGGGAGCAGAATTGACAGAGACTGGCAAAGAGGTGGTGAAGCGATACAAAGAGTTGGTTGATTCTTTAAATGCGGTGGTTACCAAGGAGGAGATTTTTCTTTCTGCTATTTAGCCTCTGCTGCTATATTTACCGGCGTCAAACAATTTCTTATCTAAATCAAACATTTTCGGAGTTTTTTGTATTTGAAGTTTTCCAAAAGATGTATATAAAGTACATTTCGATATATATTCGTTTATATATCGAAATTTGAAATGAAATATTTGCTCTGCTTAGTAATATCAGCTTTTGTTTGGATTCCATCTTTTGCCCAATCCCCTGACACACTTTTCAGACAAGCCCGGGTATTTCAACTCGGTGAAATTTCGGTTTTTGGATCGCCGATCGACAGTATATCTACTGTCTCCATAAGGAAAATTGAAAAGTTTAACCGCGTGGACTTATCAAATTCGCTCAATCTCCTTTCAGGGATTACCCTGGCATCTGTGGGTCCGCGGAACGAAAGCGTGGTATATGTTAGGGGCTTTGATCTACGGCAGGTTCCGGTATTCATGGATGGGGTACCAGTCTATGTTCCCTATGATGGCTATGTTGATTTAGGAAGGTTTACTCCTTTTGATCTGGCTCAAATCAACGTTTCCAAAGGATTTGCATCCATACTCTATGGAGCAAACACCATGGGAGGAGCGATTAATTTAGTTTCCAGAAGGCCAAGTGAAAAACTGGAACTGGATGCCCGTGTGGGAGTATTTAGCGGGCAGGGATTTCGATGGAATTTGAATGCGGGTTCAAACCTGGGGAAAGTTTTTTTCCAGGTTGGGATTTCTCAACTGAAACAGGATTCTTACCCGATGTCTGAAGATTTTGAACCCCGGAGATACGAAGATGGCGGAGACCGTGAGAATTCCTATCGCAATGATTTTAAGTTTAGTGCCAAGGTGGGATTTACCCCCAATGACAAGGATGAATATGTCTTCGGCTATTCCAATCAACAGGGGGAAAAGGGTAACCCGCCCTATGTGGGAGATGATTCCCGAATCAATACCCGTTTTTGGCAATGGCCTGAATGGAACAAACAGAGCCTGTATTTCATCTCCACTACTGCTGTGGGTCAGGAGACCAAACTGAAGACCAGGCTGTTTTATGACACGTTTGACAATGCCCTGTTTAGCTATGACGACAGTACATTTTCTGCACAAAACAGACCTTTTGCCTTTCAGAGTTTTTATGATGACTTTACTTTAGGTGGAAATGCGGAACTTGATTCTAGGATTTCCTCCAAAAACAACCTGAAATTAGGTGTCCAATATAAGTACGATGTCCACCGGGAAAACAACCTGAACGAGCCCCAACGAACCTTCGTTGACAACATGCTGTCCATAGGATTGGAAAATACGTATCAGATTCTTCCCGCTTTGGCCCTTGTTCCCGGCATCAGCTTTAACTCCAGATTTAGCACCGAAGCTCAGGATTACAATTCCTCCAATCAGGAAATCACTGATTTTCCGGCTAATGACAATTCAGCAGTCAATGCGCAGTTGGGCGTGTTTTGGGATATCAATCCAGAGAATTCCCTGAAGGGGTCAATTTCTAGGAAAACCAGGTTTGCTACCATCAAAGACCGGTATTCCTATCGCATGGGGCAGGCGATTCCCAATCCTGACCTCACCGCTGAAGTGGCCGTAAACTACGACCTGACTTACTCTGGGAAATGGTTTGATAAGCTCACGGTAAATTCCAGTCTTTTCAGGTCTGACATTTCAGATATCATCCAGCAGGTGGATAACGTGGAGCCTGATCGCTTTCAACTTCAGAATGCCGGGGAAGCCCTGTTTTACGGGGCCGAACTCGGATTGGATTATAGTCTTGGTAAAAACTTTCATTTGGGCACGCACTATACATTTACCAGAAGGAAAAATGAGACTAACCCGGAAATACTGTTTACCCAGGTGCCTGAGCATAAGATTTTCGGATACCTGGATTACCTATTTGCAAAAAGGGTGAATCTACTCCTGAGCCCGGAGTACAACAGCGAACGCAACAGTACCAGTTACGGAACCAAGGCCGCAGGGTATATTTTGCTAAATACCAAGGCTGCAATCAAAATCACCAAGAATCTGCAATTGGAGGGGGGAGTGAATAATATGTTAGACAAAAATTATTCACTTGTAGAGGGTTTCCCGGAAGTTGGGAGAAACTGTTTTTTAAATCTTTCTTATACCTACTGATTCTGTGAAACCAAGAAAAATACTTTTCTGGTTTGCCAACTGCATGGCCATGGCATTGATCATCGGCCATCTGGTTTCATTTGTCCAGCCGGGTATATGGGGGATTACTCCCTATATACTTGAATTCCCAGCCTATTTTGGGGGGAGATTCACTGTCCCTGAGGACAATCCCATGAGCCAGGAGGGGGTTGAATTGGGCAGAAAACTGTTTTATGAAGAGAAATTGTCCAAAGGGAACAAAATTTCCTGTGCAAGCTGCCACCAGCAACAATTGGCTTTTACTGATGGGAAAGCTTTCAGTGAAGGAGTGGATGGCTCGTTGACCAAAAGAAGTTCCATGTCATTGGCAAACCTGCTTTGGGTAAGGAATTTTTTTTGGGACGGAAGAGCATCCGCTTTGGAGGATCAGGCAATTTTTCCGCTCACAGATCCCCATGAAATGGGACAGGAGCTGGATATATCAGTCCAAAAACTGGAAAAAGATCCTGGGTATGGAGTCCATTTTGAAAAGGCTTTTGGAACACCTGAAATTTCCGGAGATAGAATTGTGCGCGCCCTTTCCCAATTTGAAAGAGCCCTTATCTCCTCCAATTCTCCCTATGATCATTTTTTGAAAGGAGAATATGCACTGACTGACCTGGAGAGTTTAGGTTTGGAATTGTTCATGACGGTACCTGCACCCCTGAAAGGAATCAGGGGCGCCAACTGTGGGCATTGTCATGGGACACCGAAAATGTATAAGGAGCTGTACCATAATAACGGGCTGGATTCCCGGATTTATGATATCGGCAGAATGGCTTTCACAGGGAGTGAAGTTGACCGGGGAAGGTTTAGGGTCCCTACACTCCGTAACATCGCCCTTACTGCTCCTTATATGCACGACGGGAGATTTGCCTCATTGCAGGAAGTGCTGGATCATTACAGTGACCATGTTCAGTTAAGTCCGGGATTAAGCCCTTTTATATCAGAAGTGTCAAACGAAGAGAATGGAAAACAGCTATCGCTGTCATCCAAAGAAAAGTCCGCCATTATTGCTTTTCTCCATACCCTAACAGATTCCTCATTTATATTAAATCCAAAATTTTCAGATCCTAACATTACCTCTCAAACTCCTTGAATTATGTATAACTCTAAATTCGGTTTTCGCCATTTTCTGCTCGCAGTTTCGGTATTGTTTAGTTTAATAAACCCCATCTATGCGCAAAATAAGTCCAGTCATTTTCTTACCATTGGAGGAGAAGTAACCACGTCCTTGAAGCTTAGTATGGAGGATTTAAAAAAGTTTCCCCATACAGAGCTGGTTGTAACCGGGATGGACGGTGAGGTTGACAAGTATGGAGGCGTGAATCTGTTTGAGCTATTGGTAGCGGCAGGAGTGACTTTAGGAAAAGACCTGAGGGGTGAAAATCTGGTGAAGTTCCTTTTGTTGCAGGCTTCTGATGGGTATGAGGTGATCTTTTCGCTTCCTGAAATTGATCCTGAGTTTACCCGGAATCAGGTTTTGGTGGCCTATCAGCTGGATGGCAAACCTCTGCCGCCCGGAACAGGGCCATTTCGGATTGTTGCACCGGCAGATAAAAAACCTGCCCGTTGGATACGGGAATTGTCCTCCATACAGGTGTTGTTCTCAAAGTAAAGTTGGTCGTGAAAGTATGGAGATTTAGTAGGAGGGAAGTAGCAAAATAGGATAGATATGGCTGGAATTAAATGGCTATCCCAAAGCCATGCATTAATACAAGTCTTGCTCCTACATAGATGACGAGAATGGCGGTAAGGCCACCCAAAATTCTTAGGTTCAGTTTTCTATTGGATAGGTAGGAGCCCAGACCTCCGCCCAGTAAAACTGCCAGAATAAGTTTCCAGATCAAATTTCCGTCCAACTGGAAAGTACCTGCCACGGTAAGTCCAACCAATCCTGCGATGGAGTTCATTAGAATAAACACCGAAGCCAGGGAAGCTACAGTGCGCGGATCCTTCCAGTTAAGCAAATTGAGTACAGGGGAAAGAAATATTCCCCCTCCAATTCCCGATGCGCCGGCCAAAAAGCCTATACTTCCTCCCAATGCCATTTTTTTGGTCAGCGTAAATTCTCTGGAAGATAGCTTAGCCTGTATATATCGAAGAAGCATAAAGCCACCCGAAATAATCAGTGAAGAGCCCAGGATGAGAAAAAAGCCGGTTTGGGATAATTTCACCTGTGCTCCCAAATAGGCCAAAGGAATGCTGGATAGAAGAAAAGGCCAGAATAATTTTAGGTTGAATACGTGGTGGCGGATAAACCCGAGCGTTCCAATGGTTACCACACAGATATTCAATATCAGGGCAGTGGATCTGATCTCGAAAAAATCTGAGATAAACAGGCTCATAATTGCCAGGTAGCTGGAGCCTCCTCCGAAGCCAACGGAACTGTAAAACAGGGCTATCAGGAAAAATAGATAAGGAAGGTAATCGAGTGTCATGTTGATCAACTACAGGATGAATCTGGGGATTTGGGGATAAGTTTGTCTTAGAAAATCAGGGTCATCCGCCGATTGAAATCATGGACCGGTTTTTTTCATAAACTGAAGGATCTAACTTCCCCTCCATCCCGTCACGTGAGAATTTTTTCGTTTTGATACTTTCCAGGATCAGGCTTCTGATATCTTTGTTTTCCCGCAACGGAGTCAACAGGTCTGTCTCAGAATTGGCAAACAGGCAATTTTTCATCTTTCCGTCAGCGGTTAACCTGATCCGGTTGCATTCAGAACAAAACGGGTTGGTGATGGTACTGACTATGCCAAAAGATCCCAAGTGGCCTTTGATCCTGAAGTTGACCGAAGTGCTATGGGCCGGGTTGTCCACCGCTTCGACGGCTTTAAATTTCTCTCGGATGGTCTCCAGGATTTCCTGCTGGCTTACTCCTTTTTCCCAGTCCCATTGATTGCCTTTAAATGGCATAAACTCAATGAATTTTATGGCGATAGGATTGTTTTTGGTCAATGAAATGAAGTCATTGACCTCTTGGTCGTTTACCCCCTTGATCAGTACCACATTTAATTTTACATGAAGTCCAAGATCTACTGCAGACTGGATGTTGTCCATGATCCGGTGATAATAATCCCGTTTGGTGATGAAAAGAGCTTTGGCTTTATCCAGGGTGTCAAGACTTATATTGATCTGTTTTAATCCTACTTCCTGAAACAGGTCAAGGTATTTGTCCAACAGTATGCCGTTGGTGGTGATCTTGAGGTTTACGCCAAGGTTCGCCAGTTGCCTGATGAGGTAATCAATGTTTTTGCGGACAAGAGGCTCGCCGCCTGTTAGACGGATGGTATTTACACCCAATGATTGATAGATTTGGGCTATCCTGATGATCTCTTCAAGGCTCATGATGTTGGATTTCTCCATTAACTGGATTCCATCCTCCGGCATGCAGTAAAAACACCTGAGGTTGCACCTATCGGTCAGGGAAATCCTCAGGTATGTATGTGGTCTTCCGAACTGATCTTTAATTTGAGCTTCCATTTGGTTGTAGTTGAAGTTGTAGAATTGAATTTTCAGTCCGTAAACTGTCAATGAGGGATTTGATGTATGAAATGACAGTCAATTGGAGAGGGCATTTTACTGAAATGTATTTGGGATAACCCATGAATGTTTAGGTCAGTTGGGGAATAATGGATTCAACCCCATTGGACACGTTGATTAAGTTGATGTAGCCAAAATTGCTTTCCAAAAGATTGATTGCTTTTTGACTTCTGATGCCGGATTGGCAAACCACATAAACGGGGATATCACTTGGGATTTCTTCGATTCGGTTAGGGATTTGTCCCAATGGAATTTTTATAATCTTTTCTCCTGACAGTTGGGGTATTTCGTGCTTTTCCCGGACATCCAGATAAACTTTATCCGGTTCCCTCACTTCGCAAGTAAGCTCGACACGCTTAAGCCCCTCATTCAATATGGAGTTTATACCTTCTTGCTTTCTGTTGAAATTCACCAATTGATCCTGCATGGTTAGCATGTCTATCAGTTTGAGGGTTCCGGAAAGAACCTGACCTATACCGAGTATGATCTTCAGTGCTTCCATAGCCTGTAGCATTCCCAGGTTTCCCGCCAAAGCGCCAACGACTCCTGTTGCTTCGCAATTCAATTGTTGTTTGGGAGGTCTGGGGAACAGGCACCTGTAGGTTGGGCCATTTTTATAATTGAACGTTGAGACCTGTCCCTGGAATTTATAGATGGAAGCATAAACCCAGGGTTTATTGGTCAATAGGCAGGCATCATTGATCAGGTACTTGGAAGGGAAATTGTCCGTTCCGTCAATAATGATGTCGTAGTCACGGAATAGTGTAACTGCATTCTCTACTGTCAAGTGCTCATTGTGGCATCTGATTTTTATCCGTGAATTCTGCCGGCTCAAGAATTTTTTGGCAGCCAGTACCTTAGGTTGACCTATGTCAGACTCACGGTATAGGGTCTGCCTGTTTAAATTTGATTCATCCACCCGGTCATGGTCCAGCAAACCTAAGTGACCGATTCCGGCAGCCGCCAGGTACAGGGCAGCAGGACATCCCAGCCCTCCCATGCCTACAATAAGTAGTTTGGTCTGGGCCAATTTTGATTGGCCGATTGTGCCGATTTCTGGAAGCAGGACCTGCCTTGTATATCTCTGTTGGTCTTTCATTATCCGCCGGCAAATGGTGGTAGAAAAGCCAGTTCATCCCCGGTTTGCAAAAAGCCGGTTTCTTTTAGTTCCCTGTTAATGGCAGTCTGGATCGAGTCGGTATCAGAAATGTTGTATTTTTTAAAACATACGGCTTTTATTTCTGCCAAATCAGCCTGCTCCTTTTCCAGGCGCATTGATTCTATGGATATGCCTGCCTGTTCGGCTATGACACCAAAGTATTTTATTGTAATGTTCATCTTTAAGCTACTGTGTTGGCTAGTGTGGGTTAGTTATATTTATGATTTATCCACTTGATAATTGGGAATGAACTTCCTCCAAATGGACAAACTCGAATTGATTTGGTTCATCAAAATGGATTCTTTCCTGTTTGTTTCTCAAGTGATCTGCAGTGGAACCAACCAGGATTTTTTGAATTTCAGATAAGATGGAGATCGCAATTTCTGCCGGTGTTTCTCCATGTAGATCCAATCCTGTGGGAGCGTAGATTTTGTCCTGTTGATCCGCACTAAGAACTATGCCTTTTAATGCCAAATCGTCAAGCATCCGGTTATATTTCTTTTTTGGACCTAGTATACCGATGTAGGGAATGATTGGATTTTGCAGGAGCAATTCCAATACGGCCAGATCATACTGGTAATTATGGGTCATCAGCACAAATGCGGTTTTTTGATCTATGTGTAGCCCATCCAATGCTTTTTCAGGGGCTGTTACGCTAATCTGGCAGGAGCCTATAAACCGTTCCTTGTTTGCATGTGTGGCACGTCCATCGGTTACAGAAATTTTCCAGCCCAGGTTGTCAGCCATATTGGCTAATAACTGTGCGTCATTGCCTGCTCCAATGATTGCCAGGTGAACCGGCTGTGGTACGAATTGCAAGAAAGCCTGAATTTCGCCTGTCTTGAAGCTATAGGTTTTGAAGCAGGATTGCCGAGTTGCTAAAGTAGAATCCGCATCTGTAATTATCCGGTTAAACGGTGCAGGGCATTTAGGGTGTCCAAAGGTTTTTTCTTTAGCATGATATAGTAGGGAAGTGCCGGGCTGCGGCCCAATTTTATCGATGCTAAACAAGGATACAATTACTGAGCTTTCCAGATTTTCCACCGCTTTCTTTAATAGCTCAACAGGATTTTCCGGATCTGAATAATCAATAGGCTCAAACAAGACCTGAATGATTCCGTTGCAGCCAAGTTGTGCGCCTATTACTGCATCAGCTTCATCGCTGGTATCATAAGTGACAAGTTTATTCCTGTTCTGATGGATGGCATGCAATGATTTTCTAAGTGCATCTCCTTCCAGACATCCTCCGCTGATTGCACCGGTCATCCGGCCGTATTCATCTACAAGCATCCTGGCTCCCGGGCGTCTGTACGCAGATCCTTCCACATGGACCACAGTTGCCAGGACACAGTCCAATCCCCGGGACTGGACATTTTGATAGGCGAAAATGATGTTTTCAAGTTCTTTCATCTCTCTTGTTGTGTATTTCAGGACGTATGGAAAGCGTTAGGTAAGTCTCGCCCTTCTCCTGAATTTCATATCAAAACTTCTCTTAGGTTCTTAATTGCGGATTTGACCGTATTTATTGTTGTTTCCACCTCTTCTATAGTGGTGAATCTGCCTAAGCCTATTCTGATGGAAGACAAAGCCTCCTCCTTGGAAAGCCCCAAACTCAGCAGGACATGGGAAGGTTTTAGGATACCGGAGTTACAGGCTGAACCCTGTGAAAGAGCCAGGTTGCCCATTCTTCTCAATATTTTACTGCCGTCAATTCCGTTGAAGGTAATATTTGACACATGCGGTAGTCTGTCCACTGCAGCGCAATTGATTTTGGTGTCTTCCAGTTGCATTAACTCATGCTCTATCAGATCTCTCAATTCCATCAGTCGGAGACTCTCTTGTTGCATAGTTTCCTTACAAAGTTTGGAAGCAGCCCCAAAACCTACAATTGCCGGTATATTCAGTGTGCCGGGACGAAGCCCTTTTTCCTGTCCTCCTCCAAAAAGAACGGGGGTTATCGTGTCTACTGACCTATTGCGAAGGTATAATGCTCCTATTCCCTTTGGTCCATAGAACTTATGAGCTGAAAATGCAGCGATATCAATTCCTGATTTTTCTACATCACAGGGAATTTTACCGACCGCCTGGGTGATGTCACTCATGACTTTTATACCACTTGCATGTGCGATTTGGGAGATGCTGCGGATGGGATGAATGAGCCCTGTTTCGTTGTTTGCATACATGATGCAGACCAGAATAGTGTCGGAACAAATGGCATCTTCCAATTTATTCAGGTCTATGGTTCCATTCGTATCTACATCCAGATAGGTAACACGAAATCCTCTTTTTTCAAGCTCCTGACAGGAACTCAGTACTGCCTGATGTTCAGTTTTGCAGGTTATGACATGGTTTCCATTCATTCTGTTTGCTTCACAGGTTCCGATCAACCCTAGATTGACGGCTTCAGTAGCGCCTGATGTAAAGTAGAGTTGGTTGTTTTTTGAATTGATAAGATCGCTTATTTGCATCCGTGCCAAATCAACAGCCTCTTCTGCATCCCATCCAAAAGCATGGCTGGAGCTGGATGAATTCCCGAATATTTCACTGAAATAAGGCAGCATCTCGTTTACTACCCGCGGATCGCAGGGTGTTGTGGCATTGTGGTCGAGGTATATCTTATTATTGTTCAACACGATTCTGTTTTGCAGGTTCATGAAATATATTACGATATATTTTTCTGTATATATCGATTAGAATAAAAATTACCGAAGTGTATTGTTTAGCCCCGGTTTTATATCCTAAGTGGAATTCTAAATGGATATTCTTCTTTCTTTTAATAAAAAGAATAGGCCTCCCTAATCGGGAGAACCATATTCTTTACTTTAATCCAGCAGATCACATTCTCAGATTTTCCATCTGCATAATCTGTAGCTGGAAAGGCTGTTCATATAATCTTTTGCCTGTTGCTTTGTAGAGTGAATTGCCCAAAGCAGCGAAAACAGGAGGGAAGAGCGGTTCTCCCAATCCCGTTGGATCTTCCTTGCTTTCTACGAAGTGAACCTCGATTTTTTTCGGTGCCTCACTATGCCGGATCATGCGGTATTTATCGAAATTTGTCTTGGTAGGAACTCCGTTTTCGAATGTCATTTCTCCATAGAAAGCATTGCCTATGCCATCCACGATTGCCCCCTCACCCATATTGGCTGCGGCATCGGGATTGACCACAATACCGCAATCAACTGCAGCAAAGACATTCTCAACTACAGGTTGATTGTCTTTGATACTGATGTCCACCACTTCAGCCACATAAGAATTATGACAGAAATAAGCAGAAACACCACGCGATATTCCATTCGGTACTGAAGACCAGTTTGATTTTTCCCTGACCAGTTCCAGTACGCCGGCATAGCGTTTCGGATCGTAATCATTATCCTTGCCTACAGGGTTGGTTTCCGCTCGCTTGAGTAATTCCAGACGGAATTCTATGGGGTCTTTGTCCATTTCTTCTGCTAATTCATCCAGAAAACTCTGCTCTGCTCCTGCGATAAAGTTGGATCTCGGTGCACGGAAAGCTCCTATTGTTATATTGGATTCGATCTGCCAGCCTTCTGCCAGGTAGTTATCAATCGCCCCTGCAGGGAATCTATTTGCATGGAGAGGAGATTCTGGAATTCCCCCTGCTTTTACATGAAGAGCAAGTAGGTTATTGTTTTCGTCCAGAGCAGCTCTGTAAGTAGCTGAATAGGTGGGGCGGTAAACTCCCGCACTCATATCATCTTCCCGTGTATAGACCATCTTTACAGGAGCCTGGATTTTCTGGGAAATCAGGGCAGCTTCTGTCAGATGGTGGCTATAGGCTCTGCGGCCAAATCCGCCACCCATTCTGGCAAGGTTGATCTGAATATTTTCTTTGGGAAGTCCCAAACTGCTCGAAATAGTGTTCATGATAAAATCAGGAGCCTGTGTAGGTCCATAGATGACTGCTTTGTCTCCTTTGACATCTGCAAAACAATTCATCGGTTCCATTGTATTATGGGCCAAAAACGGCGCTGAATAGGTCCGCTCAATTACCCGGGCAGCTTTTTTAAAAGCACCTTCCGGATCTCCGTCTCTTCGCTCTACCTTACCGGGGAGACTGATGTATTCTGCCATTCTTTCTTTGTGGGACTGAGAATTTTCCAGACCTGCGGGTACTTTGATGGCCGTATTTTCACCGCCTCTTCCAGCCATAGGAAAAGTGCTTTCCGGCGCTTTTTCCCATTCTGCTTTGAGGCTTTTCTTAGCCTGTAGCACTTCCCAGGTAGAATTTCCAACGATGGCGATAATCTCAGGGAAAGTGGTGGTGTCAAAGAAGTTTCGACCATAATCATCCTTGAAAACCTTTATTTTAAAAGCGTCCTGGATTCCGGGCATTCCTGTCACGGAACTCTTGTCAAATGATTTCAGCTTCATGCCAAAAGCAGGTGGATGAACTATTGCCGCATATTTCATTCCTTCCACTTTATGGTCTAGGGCAAACATCGGCTTTCCTGTGACGATTTTGGCTCCATCTACATTCTTTTTGGAATTACCGATGATCTTAAAATCAGCGATTTCTTTCAATTTCACAGTTTCTGGATCCGGAGCTTCCAGTGTACCTGCCAAGGAAGCCATTTCTCCATATCCTGCTTTTTTAGCAGAACCTTTATGTTCCACCGTTCCGTTATTGGTAGTGATTTCTCCAGCGGGAACATTCCAGGTTTGTGCAGCAGCATTGATGATCAATTGACGTGCGGTGGCACCTGCTGTCCGCAAAGGTTTCCAGCCTTGTCTGACTCCCTGGCTACCTCCGGTAAATTGCCTGTCAAATCGCTCCGGGTAGAAATCTGCCTGCTCTACAAATACATTTTTCCAATCCACATCCAACTCATCAGCAAGCAGCATTGGAAGAGCCGTTTTTACATTAGAGCCAAATTCCGGATTCGGGTTGAAAAGTGTAATAGCCCCATTTTCACCGATTTTGATATAGCTGTTAATAGCAAACCACTCATCAGGCATCGTCAATACTTCTTCAGCGGTGGGTTTACATCCGGCCAGCCAGCTGAAGCTCAGCATCATTCCTCCTCCTGCCAGTGTAGAGACTTTCAGGAAGGATCTTCTGTTTAATTTTTTATCAATTAATGTCATGATTTGCGCGGATTAGAGTGATTTGGAAGCAGTTTTTACGGCTGCTTTGATTCGGGTATAGGTACCGCAGCGGCAGATATTCCCGTTCATGGCATAAGAAATTTCTTCATCTGTAGGATTGGGATTTTCAGCTAAAAGTGAGGCTGCAGTCATTATCTGTCCTGATTGACAATACCCACATTGTGGCACATCATGTTCCAGCCAGGCTTTTTGCACTGGATGATCGCCTTTTTCGGACAAGCCTTCTATGGTAACCACTTTTTTGTCTTCAATCACACTGACAGGGTAGGAGCAGGATCTTACCGCTTCGCCGTCTATGTGGACGGTACATGCGCCACACTGGGCGATGCCACAACCGAATTTGGTTCCGACCAAATCCAGATGATCTCTCAATACCCATAACAAAGGGGTATTGGGATCGACATCTACATTCATTGATTTTCCGTTGATGCTTAGATTATACTGTGCCATAAGTGTTGTATTTATCTCTAAATTAATTATTTACAAGGAGTGTTGCTTACGAAATTCAAACGAAGCGTATTTTCTGCCATCGAATTATTACTATTTAAAAGGATTCTAAATTCAACCCGGATTATGCATTAGGTTTCGTTATAGCCCGTCCCGATTTATCGGGAAAGGTATTAATTGCAAGAAAATCAGGCTGTTTGGAAACTGAGGCATAGCACCGCTATGGTGAAGTTGAAAACAGCAATATAATGACTGATTTTGACGCAATTAATGGCTGTAATAGAATTGCTAATGCATATTTCGGGTTCCACTAACTGTTCAACTGATTGATAAAGGGCTGATCATAAAGTCGCTTTCCGGTTGCTTGATACAGTGCATTTGCCAAAGCAGCGAAAACTGGAGGGTAGGCGGGTTCACCCAGTCCTGATGGATCCTCTCCATTTTCTACAAAGTAGGTTTCTATAGAATCTGGGGATTCTTTCATCCGGATTTGACGGTATTGATGAAAATTGGAGTTGTTGACTGCCCCATTTTCAAATTTCAATTCTCCATACATTGCCGTTCCTATCCCATCCACTACTGCTCCTTCACAGAGATTTTTGGCAGCGTCGGGATTCACCACCAGCCCGCAATCAATCGCATTGACCACATTATCGATTTTCACTTCACCATCAACGATTCTCAGATCCAATACCTGGGCTGCATAGCTGTTATGGCAGAAATAAGCCGATACTCCTCTGGAAATACCATCTTTGGAACTTCCCCAGTTAGCCTTTTCCCTAAGCAACTCCAGCACTTTTGCATAGCGTTCCGCATCGTAATCATTTCCTTCTCCCACAGGGTTTGCTTTGGCTTTTGCCAATAATTCCAAGCGGAAATCAATAGGGTCCTTGCCTGCCGCCTCGGCAACTTCATCCAGGAACGATTGCTCCACACATGCCATAAAATTGGATCGCGGGGCACGAAATGAACCTGTGGTTATGTTGGAAGGCACTTCCCAGCCTTCAGCAAGGTAATTGGCTACAGCACCGGCAGGAAACCTGTCCGGATACAGAGGATTCTCGGGAAGCCCTCCGGCATTGACATGGAATGCGACCAGATGATTGTTTTCATCCAATGCAGCACGGTATGTTGCCCGGTAGCGTGATCGATAAACTCCTCCGGTCATATCGTCTTCCCGGGTGTAGATCAGCTTGATCGGGGCGTTCATTTTTTGGGAAATCACAGCCGCTTCGATCAGCCAATGTGCGTAAGACCTTCGACCATAGCCACCGCCAAGACGCGTCATGGCTATTTCTATATTTTCCAGAGGAATTCCCAGTCTGGATGAAAGTGCCTGCTCGGTCAGTTCCGGTTTCTGCAATGGACCGGCGCACTCAGCCTTATCACCTTTCACATGGGCAAAGAAATTCATAGGTTCCATGCAGTTGTGTGCTAAAAAAGGGCCTGTGTAACTTCTTTCTATGACTTTTGCAGCTTGGGCAAATGCTGCTTCAGGATCCCCGTCTTTCCGTTGGGTTTTGGGTTTTTGTGCTGCCAATTTCATCGCTTGTGCTTGGGAAGCCATACTTTCCAGACCTTTTGGAACTACTCTTATCCCTTCCCTGCCTAACATATCGCGCTTTTCCTCATATCCTTCCTGAATCTCCCATTCTGCATCGATTGCTTTCTTTGCCTGCATTACCTGCCAGGTGCTTTCTCCTACAATCGCGATTAGATCTGTGAATTGGACGGTGTCAAAAAATGTTTTTTTGTAATCGTCCTGAATGGACTTGATCCGGAAAATATCTGTAATTCCCGGCATGGTACGCGCCTTAGAATCGTCAAAAGACTTTAGTGTTTTGCCAAAAGCAGGGGGATGAACGATCATGGCGATGAGCATTCCATCCCGCTTGGTATCTATTCCAAAAAGAGGTTTGCCGGTCACTATATTTTTCGCTTCCACATTCTTCTTGGAGGTACCGATAATTTTAAAATCCCCGGCGCTTTTTAATGGAACTTCTTCAGGAACGGGCATCCTGGCTGCCAAAGAAGCAAACTCACCGAAATTTGTTGATTTACCTGATCCTTTATGGGAAATGGTGCCTGCTTTCACAGTTATTTCATTTGCGGGAACCTTCCAGCTTTGGGCTGCGGCAGCTACCAACATCGCACGGGCAGTTGCTCCGGCAGTTCTAAGGTTGGTGAAGCCCGAGCGGATTGCCTGACTTCCACCGATAAATTGTCTTGTGAAGTATTTGGTGTCTAAATCTGCCTGTTCTACTACAACATTTTCCCAATCCACATCGAGCTCTTCTGCGACGATCATCGGCATGGAAGTCTTTACATTTTGACCGCCTTCCGGATTCGGAGACATGATAGTTACCAATCCGTTTTCACCGATTTTAATAAATCCATTGAACTGGAACCATTCCTTAGGCAGCCCCAAAGCAGTTGCTTCCTTAGGTTGGCAGGCCGCCAGCCAGTTGAGGCTGAGCAGCATTCCACCTCCTGTAAGTGCGGAGACTTTGAGAAATGATCGGCGGTTGATTTTAGTGCTTGCAGTTTTCATGATTATAGTTTCAAGGTTTTCAGTCCAGACTTTTCTGTAAAAAAGCCATCACTTTCGTTCTGATTTCTTCCACATCAAACACAGGCCCGAAGTGGGGAGCGTCTTTGACAATAATCAGTTCATTGGGTACACTTTTTACAGTGAGCCAAGAGCTTAATAATTGGGATTGTCTCGGAGACACCAAGTCGTCTTTCTCTCCATGAATGATCAGAAAAGGCGGATCGTTTTCATCTACATAGCTAACCGGGCTTGCTGCCTTTGCCAAATCCGGTCTATCCAGTGGAGCTGCGCCAATCAGAATTCCTTCAGGAGATTTGGCATCATTAGCTCCGGGAAAAAGAGTCAGATCTGCCGGGCCATAGAAATCAACCACTCCTTTGAAGCTGAAGTTTTTATTGCTGCCTGGAATAAAGAATGCATCTACCTCATTGTTTTTGGCCAATCCAACCATGGATGCCAGATGACCTCCCGCAGAAAATCCCATCAGCGCCAAACGATCAAGATCAAATCCATACTTGTCAGCATTATCCACCAAATAAGAAATGGCCGCATTGCAATCCAGCATTTGGGCCGGAAAAACTGCCTGCGTGCTAAATCGATAATCGATCGAAGCCAAAGCATAGCCGCTTTCAAGAATTTCCGAAACTGTCTCCTTCATATAGCCCATGTCTGCGTACTTGTTGTTGCTCAGCCATCCGCCCCCATGAATAAATACCACCAAAGGGATCTTGCCTTTAGCATTTGCCGGTAAATAAATATCCAGGAGATGCTTCTCTAGTGTGTCATTTTGGTAGGGAATATTTCCATAGAGGATTGTTCCCTCTGGGAAAAGATTCATTACCCGGTTGTTTTGGCAAAATCCAGAAACCGAAAGAAGAATGAACAGAATGGCTAGGGTGGGTTTTTTCATAGGTAGGTGGAAATACTTATTCAATAAACATGTCTGCTTAATTTACTGATTTAAAATAGGATATGCTTTGGAGTGATTTAGAATTTACTGATCATCTAAAGCAGATTCTTTAGAACGGACACCCAACAAATCGAATTTTTCTATTTCGGATCGGAATTCGGTTAACTCACTAGCGGTAAACTTCACATCCAAAGCCCCTAGGTTTTCTTCCAAATGCTGGGGGCTGATTGTTCCCGGAATAGGTACAATAAAGGGATTTTGGGCAAGGAGCCAGGCAAGTGAAAATTGCGCCATGGTGATGCCTTTTTTCTGCGACCATTCCTGTACAATCCGCAAAAAAGGCATATTCTGTTCCAACCCTTCAGGAGAGAAAAACGGCAATTGGGAACGTCTGTCCAATTCATCAAATCGGCTATACTCATTAAATCTGCCTGTCAGAAAGGATCTCAATGTCGGTCCCCAAGGCACGAAACCCACTCCAAGCTCTTCGCAGGTATCCAGAATCTGGTTTTCGGGAAATCGCTCACCTAAGGAGTACTGGGTTTGCAGTGCCGAAACAGCCAATTCTGCATGAGCTTTTCTCAAAGTTTTGGGCGCAACCTCTGATAATCCCCAGTGTTTTGCTTTTCCTGCTGCGATGATTTCTTTAAATGCTCCTGCTACTTCTTCAATCGGAATCTGTGGATCCCACCTGTGCAGATAAAGGAGATCGATGGTTTCCACACGAAGCCTTTTTAAGCTACCATCGACCACTCTTTTGAGTGATTCAGGGCTGCTGTTTCGGCCCATTCGCTGCCTGTTTTTAATCTCGAAACCGATTTTGGTTGCGATTTTGATTTGACCTTTGAATGGTTCCAAACCTTCTCCCACAACTTCTTCACTACCATAAGGCCCATAAACTTCCGCCGTATCAAAAAAGGTGACCCCACGCTCTACTGCTTTGCGAAGATGGGCGATCATATCCTTTTTTGGTGGGGTTGGATTATAAGTACCCGCTACCATGCTCATGCATCCCAGACCGATCCCTGAAACTTCTAAATCGCCCAGTTTTCGCGTTGGGAGAGCGGAGGTTGAGTTTAGGAGAACTTTGTCACCTGAGTTCATTGCCAGTGCAGGAGTCATTACCATTCCGGCTCCCGCCAATGCTGCACTTTTAAAAAACTCCCGTCGGTTGGATTTTATTTTATTGGTCATGTTTCTCTATTTACTTTATATGTATATCCGCTTTTGAACCAGAAAAGAGATTAAAGCAGGATAATGAAATGCTAACTCTAGCTTTTAGGCCACTTCGGTCTTCGGTCTTCTGGCTGGATGAGCAAAGAACTGGATGAGCAAAGAAATTTTGTTTACCCGTATCATTGCGGATATTCAGATTACTTTAAATTCTAAATTATTGCCTGTCGATTTTATATAATCTTCCTGCATCTGTAATGGCATAAAGGGCATTATCCAAACCTTGTATGATATCCCTGAAGCGTTGGCTTTCGCCTGCCAGCAATCGTTCTTCTCCTACCACTTTATTGTCACTGTCGATTACCAGTCTGGCTATATGCGTACCGCTTAAGGCTCCGATAAATAGATTGTTTTCCCATTCGGGAATTCGATTTCCTGAATAAAATGTAATTCCACTTGGAGAAATAACCGGATCCCAATAATAAACCGGCTGTTCCATGCCTTCCTGCTGCTGGATTCCATCACCCATAATCTCACCGCTGTAATCAATTCCGTAAGTAATGACCGGCCATCCGTAATTAGCTCCCGGTGTGATCAGATTTACTTCATCACCTCCTCTGGGTCCAAATTCGCTTAGCCATAAGTCACCGGTGGTGGGATGGAAGGCCAAACCCTGGGGATTTCTATGTCCATAACTATATAACTCCGGCAAAGCTCCGGATTCCTCAAAAGTTGGATTCCCTGGAGCAGGTTGGCCATCTGTAGTGATCCGTACGATCTTCCCCAATCCGGTACTTACCGATTGTGCCAGAGCTCTTGTGGCTGGCCAGGCTCTTTCTCCGGTACTCACTACCAGATTTCCGGTTTCATCAAAAAGGATACGTCCACCATAATGTGCATTGCTGTTATCTGCTGGATTGGCGCGATAGATCACTGTCGGATTTTCAATGGTACTTTCATTGTCAGCAAGTCTTCCTTTGGCAACTGCTGTTAAATTTCCCCCGGAAGTCTGCTCTGAGAAAACCCAATAGACCATTCTATTATTGCCAAAATCAGGGTCAACACATAACCCCAGTAACCCTCCTTGCCCGGCAGGATTGACGGGAGGCAGACCAGTGATCGCCTCACTCAGCTCACCTGAGGTGGTTGAGATTCGCATCTGGCCTGCCTTTTGGGTGATTAACAACCTTCCATCTGGGAGATTGGTGATACCCCAGGGAGCTGTCAAATCAGAGGATATAACAGTTGCCTCAAATGGGGTTTCAGTAGTCACACTTCCAATTCTTGTTTGACCTTCAAAAGCAGGCTGAAAGTTTGAATTTGGCGAATTCGTTTCCACCGGTGTGCCTACTTCTTGCTCCTGACCAGTGTCTTGATCATCGATCACCCCACCATCGGCTGAGCAACTCACATGGAGTCCTAAGCTCATAAGTGATAACACGAGAATAAATTTTGATGTTTGCATAGGATTGTAGTTTTAGTGGTTGTTGGGAAATCAGAATCTAAGGGACTTAAAAACCGAGTCTAGTTTGCAGTCGGGTACGATTCTTAAATGCTTTTTCCAACACATCGAACCGTGCTTTTCTAGGATCTGGGGTGCTGGTCACTTTTCCGTCGAGAGTTATATCCAAAATCTCTGCTTTTTGAATGTCGTACTTAGGCCATTCAGGAAGGTTGTTGCCATTGGGGTTTCCGGTTTTGGCAAAATTGGCCCAATAGGTATTCATGATCCTTGCTAACTCCGCTTCCTCTTCTGTTGGCTCACCCTGGGCTCCCCATCTTGCATTCAGCGTGTTAAAGACAAAAGAAGTTTCGGATCCGTGACCAGCCCCGTAAGGAGATCGTTCCAGACCAGCAGGAGGGACGTATCCAAACTGCCATACGTAAACAGGTTGGTTCTCTTCGACGAACGCTCTAGCAGTCATCCGGGCCGGCTCACCCCAGCCCCAATCGGTCGTAAACTTGGTCAGGACTTCATTGAATTCTTTGTTTCCATCTGGATCGTAAGCAGCTTTTGCTTCTGTTTCCAATTCACCGAATTGTGAAAAAAGCCCTTCCTTGGTTTGACTGGCATTGATAAATCCGCCACCGATTTCAGCACTTGAACTTCCGATCATCAAGGGGACTTTTGCCTGTCTGCCGGCTTGATAGGCAGTTTCGGCAGTTTCCACTACGAGTTCTCCATCCAGGATAGGACCTGAATAAGTTCTGGCTCCTGTACTGTCATTCTCCTGACCGCCATCTAAAATTTCATCGACGCTCAATGCCCGAAGCTGATCCAATGCAGCTTTATCAGTTCCTTGAATGCCGTATCTTTTTGCAAAGTTGATCCCGATGGTTTCTGCCGAAACTGGGTACAATTCATCAGCATTATCTTCTCTGATAGGTCTTCCGGTTAAAACCCCATCACGTCCACCTCCGGATTCGCTGATCGCTTTATGAAAAAGTCCATTTGCTGAAGGAATACTTAACAGGGAATGCACAGCAACTCCTCCAGCAGAAAAACCGAAAATTGTCACATTATCAGGATCGCCACCAAATTCTTCAATGTTTTCCTGAATCCATTTCAGCGCAGCGATTTGATCCATGTAGGCATAACTTCCTTTCATTTCCTCAGGATGCTCCTGGCTCAAAGCCGGAAACGCAAAATGACCCAATCTGCCCAACCTGTAATTGATGGTTGTCAAAATAACCCCCTGCTTCGCAAATGCATCTCCCGCTGAGCCTGGACCTGCGCCACTTCCACCTGTAAATCCTCCTCCATGAAGCCACACCATCACCGGAAGTTTCGCTCCCTTTACTGCATCAGCGGGTTTCCATAGGTTCAGGAATAGACAATCCTCTGATGTTTTGGCAGTAGATCCCGGCCAGGTTCGTTGCGGACAATCGGCACAATATTCCGTGGCATTTTTCACCCCTTCCCAAGATGTGACAGGCTGAGGAGGTCTCCAACGGAATTCACCGACAGGAGGCGCTGCAAAAGGAATTCCTTTGAAGCTGGTGACATCATTCTCCGTCGCTCCGCGGAGTGAACCAGAGCTTATTTTTACGATGGGTTCCTGCGCAAATCCTGTAATTGCTATCAGGAAAAATAAGCTGATCAATAGGGGGCTTTTCATTTTGATTTAAGGTTGGGATTGGAAGTTTATTGCTTGCTAGTGGTTATTCCTCTAATTTTCTGCTGGTCAGCCATTTGACGATGTCTGGGTCGCGATGATCAAAAAAGGAGCTTTCCTTTTGATCCATCGTTTCGATCAGTTTCAAGTCTTCAGCACTGAGCTCAAAATCGAAAACATTGAAATTCTCGGCCATCCGCTCTTTTCTGACTGATTTTGGAATGGCTATAACGCTACGCTGGGTCAACCATCTGACTACAACTTGTGCGATGGATTTCTGGTATTTGGCACCGATAGAAGCTAAAAGCTCATTGCTGAAAAGTCCATTTTTTCCTTCTGCGAATGGCCCCCATGATTCGATCTGAATATTGTTTTCAGTTAGAAACTGCTGGGTTTCAATCTGCTGGTGGAAGGGGTGGGTTTCTATCTGGTTAATGGCCGGAACGACTTCATGGAATGCCATCAAATCCACAACCCGGTCAGGTTGAAAATTACTGATGCCAATTGCACGGATTTTACCTTCCTTGTACAGTTCCTCCATAGCTCTCCAGGATTCGTGCACATTCCCATAGGGCTGATGGATCAGATATAGATCCAGGTAGTCCAATTGGAGCTTTTTCAGGGATTTTTCTACTGCGGTTTTCGTCTTGTCAAAACCCGTGTCTTCAATCCATAGCTTGGTGGTGATGAATAAATCCTCCCGGGAAACTCCGCTGTTTTTAATTGCTCTTCCGACAGCCTCTTCATTTTTATAAGAAGCAGCGGTATCAATCAATCTGTAGCCTACTTCAATCGCATCTATGACACTTCTTTCGCACTCTGCCTGATCGGCTATTTGAAAAACCCCAAAGCCCAAAATGGGCATTTCAACTCCGTTGTTTAACGTTATGTTTTGCATAATTGTGTTTTATCTCTTGTTTTTAGGTTAAAAAACCAAGCTCACCCGAGCTTGGATTTTTTTTACTTGTAACCCAATCTATACGTTGTTTTTACTGCTTTCATTTAATGATTTGCGGAACTGGGAAGGATTCATATTCATCGCTTTTTTGAAAAAGTTATTGAAATGTGTCACTTCTGTGAATCCCAATGCATAGGCAATTTCAGAGACATTCCAGTCAGTTTGCTCCAATAGACGTTTGGATTCGGAAAGAATTCTATCCTGTATGATTACTGAAGTTGGCTTGTCGTTTATTGCTTTTACGGTTCTATTGAGATGGTTTACATGGATATCCAGTTTTTGTGCAAAATCTGAGGCAGACCTAAGCTTAAGTGTATTGCGTAGATCTGTAATGGGAAATTGACTTTCCAGCAATTCCAGAAAATCTGTACTGATCCTGTTTGCAGCAGAATTTGAATGTTCTTCCGTTTTTATTTTTGCACATATTTTATTCGCTGTCTGAATCATTGACTTCTCTTATCCCTTATTACATTTTTAAACCAAATGTTTGTCTAGTTAGAAGCCCAAGTTGTTCAGCCAAACATTGACGGCCGTTCTTACTTCTACTTCCTTTTCCCCTTCCATGACAAATAATATCCCGTCCCTTTCTATTCCTCCAGTAGTAGAGTAACCTTCCAGAATGCTACTTTCAGGGCAAAGCTCCTCCACCGAGTCAAAGCTGCTTCCTATTCCATAGCCTGCATTGGTATTGAAGGGAATGACCGTCTTGCCGCTGAGGTCATTTTCACTCAGGAATGTTTTCATCGGTGGCGGTAACTGCATTCCCCAAGTCGGAAATCCCACAAATACAGTTTCGTATTTTGAGAGGTCAATCGTTGTCTTTAATGGAGGAAGTACCCCCGTCTCATTTTCCTGGGCTACCTGGGCCACTATGGCTCCATAGTCTTCAGGATAAGGAGTTTCCAATTCCAGACTCACCAAAGTCCCACCTACCTTCTCCTGAATCATCTCAGCCACCACTTTTGTGTTTTTAGTACGTGTGAGATAGACAATGAGGATTTTATCCGAGTCCATTTCAACCGGATTTATATCAGCCTCAGTTTGAGTTTGACTGGTGCAGGTCAAAGAGCTAAAGAGGAAAATGAAAAGGATGAAATACTTCATGGTTTAGTTGAATTGTTGTGGTTAGTGCGAGACTTATTTCCATGAATTCCGGTTAGTGAGACACTAACCGCGCAGGGCGAGATGTCAGATGACATAGTGAGTGTTCCCACTCACTTTAAATTACCGATCCCCAGGCCCCATCAATTTGGTAAAGGAAAGGGAGCCTAATTTCCAGCCTTCGGCTTTTTTGATGTAAACCTCCGTGACTTCGAAAGGATTGGTGACTTCATTGCCTCCAACTTCGGCGATCAATGTGATGCGGTTTAGTAGAATGGCGGTGTTGTCGATAATCTCAACAGATACCTCATGTATATCCGCTTTCTTATACCAGATCCCGCCATTGCGGATAATATTGACTTCTTGCTCTTTACCCCAGGCACCGCCCATATGGACAAAAACGGATTTGTCGTCAAAAAGCTCTGCAAGTTTATCGGCGTCTTTATCTGCCATCCATTGCCATTTGGTTTTGGATAGCTCGATGATTTCTTGTTTGATCTCCCCGTCTTGTCCGAAGGAGAATTGTACTGCGGAGAACAATAGGAAGAATGCTAGAATTGTCTTTTTCATGGTTGATGGTTTGATTTTATTTCTTAATTCCGGTTAGTGGAGACACTAACCGGTGCGGTGCTTGGATTAATGTTCTATCTCGTGTGTGTCTCTTACACTACTGAATGTCAAAACCAACATTTTCCAGTCTTCACCCTGCTTTTGATAAACTTCGGTCACCGTAAATTCAGTGACCACATCGTTGCCTCTGACATGGGCTGTTAAAGTGATTCTATTCCAGACAACTGCGGTGTTTTCAGAAATCTCAATGGCTGTATCATGGACTTCTGCGTTTTTGTACCAGATACTGCCTGACTCGATGATTTCCAGCTCACGGTCTTTTTTCCAGCTTCCACTCATGTGGACAAATTTCGCTTTGTCATCAAAGAGTTTTTCCAGTTTGGCTACATCCTTATCAGCCATCCATTGCCATTTGTCCATGGAGAGCTGTTTGATGGCCTGCTCTTCGGAGGATTGGGCAAAAGTGTAAGAAACACTCAATAGGAGGAGAGTAAGGATGGATAGGTGCTTTTTCATATGATTGTGATTTGATTTTAAATGCCATATGGAATCTCGCAGACTTTAACCAACTAATTGTGTGATTCGTAAGTCATGCTTGATTTCATAATTCTTATTTTTTTGTTTTTCGTGTTCGATCTTTATTTATCCAAGCCTTTTTCTTTTAGCCATTCGGACATCAAGTTGGCTATTTGCTGATTGTTTAGGTCAGAGAATGGAAAGTGGGTATTTCCTTTGATGCCGATTTCCGGCAGATGTACCAAGGTGACATCTCCGCCATGTTCGTTTACTGTTTCTGTCCAGCGTTTCGCCATTTGCAGGGCAGCCCGCCATTGTTCTTGGGCTGGATTCTCTACCGGTTCTGTTGGGATATAGTCTCCGTAATAAATTATAATGGGGATTTGGGTCAGTTTCTTAAAGTCCTCCATCGGCACTCCTACTGCTCTCAGCGTTCCACCCACATAAGGGACTGGATCTGGTACACTTCCCTCCGGAAAGAGGAAATTGCTCCCGGGCTCATAGGAGACTATTCCTTTGATATGATCCGATTTCAATGCTGTAAGCCATCCTTGTCCTCCACTATGGGAATGGGTGACCAATATTCCATCGCCGATTTGGTCAAATAGGACAGAAACTGCTTCTGTATTTGCATCAAAATCAATAGATCCGGTATCCGGGGTGATTTGCCTGAAAAACTGATCTAAGGTTCCAGGACTTTTATCAAACTGAACTCCCGGATAGAATTCGGTGCCGACTCCCAGGCGAAATATCCCAAACCAAAGTTGATCATCCGGTGATGCAGAAATGGTTCCAGAAACAGTACTACGTCCAGCTCTTCCCCGTCTGGGTTGGTCAATGAGGTAAACAGGATATTTCTTGCGTAGGAAGATATTTTGAAAGCCTTCCCGCCCATCAGGGGTTGTCTCCCAGGTTTTGGAAAACTGACCATAGCCATGCCAAAACACCAAAGGAAGTACCTTTGATTTTTCAGGGATTTGATAAAATACATAGGCATGGTCTCCATGAAGCGTCTGTCCTGCGGAACTTTGGTTCGATGGATTAAAAGCTCCATCTTCTATTGGGTCAAACGTACCCGGAGCAGTGATTACTTTTCCCCCCACTGCAAAACTTCCCTGGTCTTCTAATACAATAGAACCTTTCTGACCAAAAGCTTGGGAGATAATGGTAAGTGTAAGAATGAAATGTAGAATTCTAATTTTGGACATGACTATAAGTCGGTATGTTTCTGAATCTTGTAGTAGGCAATGAATCGGATGTTGAAATGACTCTGCCGAACCTCGTAAACCTTTTTATACACAACTAAATAGACGAAAAATATTCCTACGGTTTGTGGAAAATCAACAGACAGCAGAGATCAATCACCCAGATGACAGATTTGATCTACGAATGAAAAGTGATTTTTTGATATTCTGCCCTTTCTTGGATCAGTTCCTGTAATTTGTCCACTAGTGTTTACCTTATTCTTCAATTTCTCAGGACCCTTAAAGAAAAAGCAGCACCGAGTGGTTTACTGCCGGTAACTAAATCGGATTATTTTACCACTTATTGGATAAAAGAGGTATTCTGTAGATCACAAGTGTCAGTTGGGTGATCTCTGGGATTTGGTGTCATTTAAAATCCTAAATTTCCACGATGAAAAATAATCTCGTATCGCGTCCGGTTTTTTATGCGCTGCACGTCCTTTTCTGGCTTTGCTATGGGGCGATATTGTTTGCTTCGCTGAGCAACTGGATTAGATCACCCAACGATGTGTGGAAGGCTGTGATCTCTGATGTGTTGACTTCTTCATCTATAGCCTACATCAATTATTATATACTCCTGCCGCGTATTTATAAAAAAGGAAGGTATTCGGCCTATATTTTAGCGTCTATCGCCTTGGTGGTAATCATTGTTCTTTTGAGGGTGAGCCTTCTGGGTATGACCCATATGTCTGTGACCTACACGTATTTTATCAGAGCAGTTCCGGCTCTTGGTTTTTATCTGATCACCACAGTGATCTGGTTTTTTGCCAACCTGATCAAAGCACAGCGAAATGCGATAGAACTACGAAACAGCCAACTGGCTTCAGAATTGAAATTTTTGAAGCTCCAGCTCAGTCCACATTTCCTGTTCAACACGCTGAATAATATTTATTCCATGGCTTATTTCAACGACAGCAACACCGCACCGGCGATTATGAAGCTGTCTGAAATGATGCGACACATGCTCTATGAAGATCAGGGAAGGTTTGTTTCGCTTGCCAGAGAAATCTCCTTCATGGAAAATTTCATAGAGCTCTGGAGGCTCAAGCTGGATGAAAAACCCCTAATAATTTTCAGGCATAAAGGAGTGAAGGACAGTCATCAGATCGCCCATTTGATCTTTTTGGTTTTCTTGGAAAATGCCTTCAAACACGGGAATACCATTGATGGAACTATAGAAATCAATCTACATGTCGATGCTGATGATCAGCTGTTTTTCCATATTAAAAATGATGTGATCGATGCCCGTAAAACTGCGGAAGCCGAAAGTGGGGTAGGACTTTCCAATGTTAAGAAGAGGCTGAACCTGATTTATCCCGGTAAACATGAGTTGATCATGGATCAGCAGCTCACCTCTTTTGATGTGAAACTAATGATAGACCTAAAATGAACTATCAAATCCTAATTGTAGATGATGAGCCACCAGCAAGGAAATTGCTTTCGGATTACGTATCCAAAATAAGTAGTCTGGAGCTGGCCGGAGTGTGCAGCAATGGGGAGGAAGCTTTGGCCTTCCTGAAGGAAAATTCGTTGGATATCCTATTACTGGACATCCGTATGCCACTGATGACGGGTATGGATTTGCTGAATGAATTGAAAGATAAACCGCTCACGATATTTGTGACAGCCTATGAGGAATATGCGGTGAAAGGGTATGAGTTGGATGTGATAGACTATTTGATGAAGCCCGTTTCTTTTGAAAGATTTAAAAAGGCAATTGATAAGGCGGTTGAATACCTGTCTGTTCAAGTAGTGGCTGGAGAGACAACCGAGAAACTTGATTACTTTTTTATAAAAACCGATACGAGAATTGTGAAATTTCTCTATTCAGAAGTGCAGGCCATCGAAGCACAGCGGGAATACATCAAGATCATCACCGCAACCCGGAAAGTGATGTCGCTGGTGTCCCTGACCAGCATAGCCAATGCTTTGCCCGGGGAATTTGTGCGCATTCATCGCTCCTTCATTATCAATATGCGACATATCGACGAGGTGCAGTCCAATGAGGTTTTGATAGGAAAAGAGCTATACCCGATCAGCAGGAATTATAGGGATGAGTTTTTTAAAAAATTGGGAGACAGGAAGTTGCTGTAAGTGACCCGGATGCTTTTTTATGACTAACGGGCTGGTTTAGTGGGTTTTAAAGTGGGGAAATATTTTCGGTGTTAGCGATTGTTTCTCCCTATAAATAGGATTGATACTTGGGTTTTTGCAGGATAAAAGACTGTAACCTGAATATTCTACTAGGAATAACTCTTGTATAATTTAACTGTAATAAACCACTGTTTACTATGAAAAACTTCAATGATTTCAGTACAAAAGCCAAGAACAGGCTGCTGTTACTTTCAAATTTAATCCTGGTCGGATTGTTGATTTTCTCAGGATATTCCTTTAAAAATAGGCTAAACACTACATCAACCGAGTTGAAAGCTGAGGAGGTTAAGTCTCTAGAGGCTTTTGAGGATGTATATAAAGTCCTTATGAGCCCACGCTGTATGAACTGCCACCCGGCAGGAGATATTCCGCTACAGGGAGATGAACAAAAACTACATGCTATGTCCCCAATGAGAGGAGTGGACGGCAAAGGTATATTGACACTCAAATGCTCCAATTGTCATGCACCCGAAGGTGTTCCCGGAGAGCATACTCCTCCTGGAAACCCTGAATGGCACTTGCCTCCCGCAGATATGAAAATGGTGTTTGAAGGTAAATCTCCCAGAGAGCTTGCACTTCAATTGGTAGATCCAGAGCGAAATGGGCATAAGGATATGGAAGCATTGAAAGCTCACGCAGATGATGGACTGGTAAAAGAAGGTTGGACAATGGGTGGGGATAGAGCTTTGCCTCCTTTGAGCTATGAGGAATTTAAAGAAGCTTGGCTGACCTGGATTGAAAATGGTGCAGTAGCACCACCCGCTGAGTAGGAGCTTATAAATAAATTGATACTAATCTGTAGCCAAATCAAAGAAGCTAGAAGCTGTTGATTTGGCTATATTTTTTTAGGGTTGATTAATTTTAAAATGGTTTGCCGTCCCTTCGGCCGGGCTTGCAAATACCAGCTTCACATCCCAGTAGCCTTTTGAACATAAAAACAGCATGTCGCCAATTGAGATTGGCATGCTTGCGGACAGCGAGGAAATTTGTAAATGAATTGATGAACAAAATCAAAAGGAGTCTGACATTTTAGATTTATAAGCATTTTATTTTTTTAGGGTAAAATGTTATTAGTGATATGAAAAATGTGTTTAAAACTTTTTTCAATTTTATTAAAATATTTTTATTGAAAAACTTTCACAGTCGATTTTTTTTCATTAGAATTAAGAACTTAATTTTATGTATTCATTTTTAGTTTATTTTTTAGCGTTATATGAAATCATTTTTGTTCAATCTTCAATTCCAACGGATTTTCCTACTGCTTTTAGGGGTTGTGCTTTACTTCTCTATGCTGAACAATTGGTTTTCAGGCTTTGCAGGTGACGATGACTGGATGGTTTATGAAAACTTGCATGTTTTTAATCTTTCGCCAGAGAATGTTACTAGCTATTTCAGCAGCTTCTACAGAGGTCAATATTCTCCTGTAAATACCCTTGCCTACGGCTTGATTTATCTTTTATTCGGTATTGATCCGCTATTTTTCCATGGATTTAGCCTGATTTTGCATTTATGTAATACCCTGTTGGTCTTTGAGCTTATCAGGCGACTTCTGCATTTAAAAAGAGGGAGCATAGCTGAAATACAAATACAAAACAATTCTTATCAATCGATTGCTTTTGTGACAGCCTTGCTTTTTCTGGTGCACCCCTTACAGGTAGAGTCTGTTGTTTGGATATCCGCATCTAAAGTATTATTGTATTCCTGCTTCTTTTTGTCAGGACTGATTTTGTATTTACGATATCTAATCACTTCGAAAAAGGTATTTTATTGTTTAACGTTTTTGATATTTGTCCTGGCTTTTGGTGCTAAGGAGCAGACTGTTGTTTTCCCGCTGGTATTGGTGCTGCTGGATTGGTATTTAAATCGCGACTTGAAAAGCAAGAGGGTAATCATAGAAAAAATTCCTTTTTTCTTATTTTCATTGGGTTTCAGTATTATTACCATACTTGCGCAGCAGACTGGCTTCAGCAATAAACTGCAGAATGAATACTACCCGTTAATGGATCGGTTATTCTTGGCGAGTTATGCTTTTGTAGAGTACCTGATAAAGCTGTTCATACCTTTTAAGCTTTCTGCCTGGTACAAGTTCCCAATGGGACCGGGTGAGGCATTGCCATCCATCTACTACTTCTATCCTATTATTGTACTGTTTATGGGATATTATTTATGGAAATTCTGGTCAGAAAAGAAATATCTGATTGTTTTCGGCTTTGTATTCTTTACAGTTAACATAATGCTTACTCTGCATATTCTACCGATGGCTCGTGGAGTTCTGATGGCTGATCGATACGTATATCTCGGTAGTATTGGGATATTCTTTATAACCTCCTCTTATCTTGTAAACAGTATTCAAAAAAATCATACAAGTGCAAGAAGTAAGTTGATAATGTCTTGCTTTATAGTATATATGATTGTGCTGAGTAGCTATACTTACTGGTACATAGACCAATGGAATATCGTGTAATTTAACAAGTTTTTTTATTTTAATTTTAACCTAAACAACAATTATCATGAACAACAAAAAATCAATTTTCCATCCGATTAAGCTAGTAGGAGCTTTAGTGTTCCTAATGGCTTTTGTGCTAAATATCCAGACAAGTCTAAATGGGGACTGGGAATTAGTTAATGTGGGTTATTCGGTGACAAGCACAGGTGGTGAAGGCTGTTTTATTAGAACGTCATCTAACTGTCCTACTTTGCCCGGTCAAACTGGTGGTGGTGAGAGAGTTACTTGTGACCTTTCAGGTACAACGGTACCAGGTTCTACGTGTACTCCAGTTGTTTGTTATGCAGGAGCCAAGGATCCAATAGTTTGTGGAGAAGGATCCGGAGGTTCAGCTTTTTAAGACCCAGCAAGGGTTACTACAATCCAAGTAGTAACCCTTGTATTTATATTGGTAGAACATAGAATTATCCCTACTTTATTTGTATATACTCTTGAGGGAAAAAGATTTTTGTTTAAATATTTGGGAAGTATAGATCTTCAGTTTCATTTAATTTGTTTGCCATTGTATCACTATTTAAGTTTCCTATAAGTTAATTTTATTTAACAATTATATGATTAAAATTTGTATTCTTATATTTAAATTATTGACTTTTGCAATTTTTCATATTGCCTTACTTTCTTCATGTTCAAATTCTAATGACTCAATAGACGTAGGGAAAGTAACTAGTACGGAAGGTAATAGTATTTTAATTGATGGCAGTCTAATTCCAGATTCTTTGGATATTTCAAATATAGTAGAGTCTATTAAAGTTATAAAAATTAAGGAAACAAATGAAGGAATAATTGGAGGGGTTGATAAAGTCTTTTTAACCAATGGCAATTATGCTATTTTTGATTCTTTTTTCAGTACTAAGGTGGTAATATACAATTCAGATGGCGAGTTTCTAAAGAATTTAATAAAGATGGGATCGGGACCTGAAGAAATGACTAAGTTGAGTGACGTTTGGATGAACGATAAAGGTGGGCTGGAAGTGTATGATAATTCACTTAATAAGGTTTTGGTTTTTGATTCTACATTTAATATTTCCAAGACGTTTTTCAAGAGAAACAGTAGTCATTTTAATTCATTAATTAAGCTACCTTCTACCTCCCAGTATGTTGCTTTTTCGGGCTACAATGGAACATATAGGAATAATAGCTTTTATAAATTAGCTATTCTTGATAGTGTGCTTAATGTTGAAAATCTATTTTTTCCTTATAGTAGAGACCTTAATCAAGCATTTGTGGCTACCCCTATAAATCCTTTTTTTATAATTAATGATACTGTTGGATTTACTCAAGATTATGACCCCACAGTTTATAATATTACGTCAGATGGCCGGTTGATAAAAAAATATGAACTTGTTTATGATTTTAAGCCGCTTCCAACAAATTTAGATAGCGAAATCGTCTTAAAAAATCTTTCCACCTTTAAATACAATGGAGATCAAATTGATATTAACGCTATTAATAATTTGTTTTATGGATATACTGGCTTTAGAGGTCCATGGTTAGAGACATCTAAATATGCAGTATTTACTTCGTTTGATACAGGATATAGTCCTTTTACTTCGATATATCATAAGGAACAGGGAAAAGTTATATATCAAGCTAAAAATTTTCTAGAATCCGAAAATTTTCACATGCAAATTCCTCCATATTTCTTTGTGGCTAATGTTGAAGGTAATAGATTTGTCTCTGTTTATGAGGGGCATTATGCACTAATGTTATTAAAGAAATCAAGTCCTTTTTATAATATGGTAAAAGATGATACAAAATCATTTTACATTATAGATGTAAAGTTAAAGTAAGTTATTTTGATTGTTATTTATTTTTAACCTCCCTAAAAAGCAGTGTATGTACTTTTGTGTAATTGTCAGGGATAATCATGAGATTAGCAAGTGAGGAAGCTAGGGAATAATTTTGGAATCTGTTCAGTGCCGAAAAACTATACCTCCAATGATTGTGATTAAAATTAACTTTTGATCTATTTAAGTGAAAAATCAAATGATAAATAATATGGTGTACATGTTTAAAAATAATTTTCATAAATTGTAAAGCCTTATTATTAAATTTTTAAAATTATAAATTTGAATGGCCAAATGTTGAAATTAGGGAACGAAAATCTGTTTGAAAATTCTATATATTCAACAATTTTGGGAGCATTACTTAGTTGTCTGTGGATTATTAACTATATGCCAAACTAATTTATGGGTAAAACGAATTTTGTTATAGAATGAATTACAAGATGAAAAAAATTAGGATTATAATTCCATGCCATAATGAAGAGCATAATATTGACATTTTAATCCGTAGATTAGATGCAGTTCTTAAAACTTATGATTACAGTGTTTTATTTATAGATGATGGAAGTACTGATAATACTTTAAACAAGATTTGTTCTCACTCAAATGACAATTCTAGAATTAAATATATAAGTTTTTCCCGAAGCTTTGGGCAACAGAATGCATTAAAGGCAGGTTATGATTTTTCTTTAGATGTTGATGCTGCAATTACAATGGATGGAGATTTGCAGCATCCGCCTGAAAGTATTCCTGAAATGTTAGAATATTGGGAAAGAGGCTATGAAATTGTGAATACACTAAGAATTGGGGAAAGGGATATAAATATTACAAAAAAAGTAGCGACTAAACTATACTATTCGGCTATTAATATAATTTCTGAAAATAAGATTTTGGAAAACGGACCCGATTTTAGGCTTTTGGATAGAAAAGTAGTTAAAGCAATGGTTAATTTTAACGAAAGTAATTTGTATCTGAAAGAATTAATTCCATGGCTAGGCTTTAAGCAAAAAGTAATTACCTTTTTAGTCGAAGACCGACATTTTGGGTCAAGTAAATATTCGTTTATAAAAAGTATGTCTTTATCACTAAGAGGACTTACTTCTTTTAGTATTAATCCTTTAAGATTTTCCTCTATGTTAGGTGGTTTTTTTTCAATCTTATCTTTTTTATATGGCCTGTATGCTATTGGGATATTTTTTTTTACTGACAATGCTGTGCCTGGTTGGACTTCTATAATAGCCAGTGTCCTTCTATTTTCAGGAATTCAGTTTATTTTAATAGGCATAATTGGTGAATATGTAGGTAAAGTGTTTTTGGAGTCCAAACAAAGACCACTTTACTTAATAAGTAAGTCTAATATTGATAAATAGAAAATTTACATCTTTCCATAATATATATATTTACTTATTGTATTCAGAGTCTTCAACTTGCCAATAGTTTATGTGGTTGAATTATATAATGTGTTCTTTTTTTTTTTCTGCAAGTTCATCATTGAATAATTTGTTTTCTCTTCTAGACGAGCCAGGTCGAAGTTTTATCAAAAGATCCAAGTCTGATATTTTTCATACATTTACTCTCTTTTACTTTTCCAATCCCAAGTAACAAGTCTATGTAAACCTTAGTTATTTTTTTTGAGTAATGACTTCCTGACTTTTGGCAATATTTATAAAGGCTGATCATACTGTTGTCCAGGTAAATTATACTCCCTGCCCTGCTAGCGTGATCCCGAACATTTCCCTCTGCACCAGCATCCATACCATTAAATTGTCAAGGGTGTTTACAGTTTTTGAGGGATCTAAGGATTTGATCTGATACTGGTCGCAGGGTTTCTCCAGATATCTAAACTGCCCAAGTGCTTCCCCGTTAGCCGCATACTGCCTTTTAGGGTGGTTTGTGAAGAGGATAGAAATGGAAGCAAGGCTAATACTTTTAAAAAAATGATTTTCATGATCAGAATATTAAAAGATGTGAGTGTGCCTGATTTTAATAGGGCGATTTTAATAAATAATGAAAAAGGAGTTGGTGAAATGGTTGTGCCGATTAATTATTTATTCATCAGTTAAGAATGGAATTGATAAGGGTTTCTTTCCTCTTTTGAATACTCATACAAAGGGATTGGTTGAACAGGTTTGCTTATGCTTTGGCGAATAAATCCAGTTCGCAGTTCCTGCGGCTCGGCTTTTCACTTCAATCTCCTTTGGAGCATTTACTTTCCATTCCTAACGGATCAATTTTCTCCATTCTGTGAAGTTGGTTTCGTTAATTATATAGTTGTAAAGTTATTTATTTGTTTTGGAGTGGCTTTTAAAGAATGAACCACTTTTTTGTCCATGAATTCATCCAAAGTTAGGCCCCGGTATGGGAAGTGCCCATGAGCTTCCGGCATAAAGCCATTCGCCCTGCGGCTCATTTTTTATTCCTTTTCCTCATGGTCCTGTCCCTTCCCGGGGCCAGTGGGAGTGTCAACCTGTTCCGCCAATAAATATTTTTTGACTACAACAACATGCGTTTTGGCTAAATCTGTTCTTTTAAGTTGCTGCAACTTTGCGTCAACAAAAAACAGAAAAAATGCAAAACGAAATCAATAAATGGACAGCAAATAACATCCCCTTAAGAAACGATGGTTTAGCTGTAATCACAGGTAGTACAGAGGGTGTAGGTTTTGAAGATGCTCTGGCATTATCATCTGCTGGATGGAGTGTAATTATGATGGGGCGAAACTTCGAAAAAGGAGCTGACTCAATTGCTAAGATCCAACAAATTAATCCGAAGGCAAAAATTAAATTTGAGCAGATCGACCTTGCAGATCTTTCTTCAGTCAAAGCCTTTGCATTGAGAATGAAAAAGAAAGGACAGGCGATTAATCTTCTCATCAATAACGCAGGAGTGATGACTCCTCCAAAACGCCTCGAAACTGTGGATGGTTTTGAGTTACAATTTGGTACCAATCATCTCGGCCACTTGGCGTTGACAGCCCATCTACTGCCATTATTGCAACAAGCAACTGATGCCCGTGTTGTGACAGTTTCGAGCGTTGCAAATCGCGCAGGTCAAATTAATTTTGATGACCTGCAGTCGGAGGATTCCTATGTCCCTATGAAAGCTTATGGCCAGGCAAAACTTGCAAACCTGATGTTCGCATTAGAACTTCAGCGGCAAAGTGACAAGCACGGCTGGGGTATAAAGAGTATGGCTTCCCACCCCGGAGTTTCCCGAACAAATTTACTTATTACCGGTGCTGGGCGTTGGAGTGGACCCGGAATAATGAGAACGTTTCTTCCATTTTTGTTTCAACCATCTTCGCGGGGAGCATTACCCACATTATATGCAGCCACTGCTTCAGATGCTAAGGGAGGATTGTATTATGGCCCCAACAAAATGAGCGAAACCCGGGGATTTCCATCTATAGCAAAAATACCGGCACAAGCGGAGGATTTGAATGTTTCCTTAAAATTATGGGAGATATCACAAAAGTTAGCGAAAGTTGAATTTTAGCAAATACTGGATCCTCCCTGCATCAATTTAAATAGGAACTAATAAAACCGGCACTTATTTGAGCTGCCAAAACAAGAACAAAATGAACAAGCAACTAAGTATAAATGATAAACTACCTATTGGTTTAACGATCCTGTTAAATGCATTGCCACCAATAGGATTTTATCTGAGCTATAGGTATAGAGTTAGGTTTCCGAAGAAAGCTAGGACAGCATTGGTCAACGCCTTGTTGGGCATACCAATAGGATTGATAGGCGGTTATTTATTACAAACCTACATTTTCAATTGATATGATTAAGAACATTATTTCGTTGGTGCTACTGCTAGTTTCTGCAGGCTTGAGTTTTAGTCACGGTTGGGGCTCCTTTAATTACAAGAAAAATCCCGAATCATTTAAAATGATGACCGAGCTGGGTTTAGCAGAATGGACTATGCCATTGTTTGGTGTTACAGCTATGTTGGTAGGTGTATTATTGTTGATTCCCAAAACATTTTTCTTTGGCAATCTGCTCAATGCCTTATCAGTTGTGTTCATTATGTCGATGGCTTTAGGTGCCGGAAATATTAGAATAGCGTTGATAGAGATCCCGTTTTTATTAATTCCGATGCTATTAATCTGGCTGAAATATCCATTTAGGAATTAAGGAGGAAAGAGATGAAAAGGAGAAAGTTTTTACTAATAGCCGCTGTAGTGCCCACAGTTATAATATTCTTTAAGGTATTCGGAATGTCTTCTTCGGAATTACCGGTTGTGGCTTCCCGAATGAGCAATCCCGCTTTGAAAACTATATTACCATCCTGGCAAGGTACTCCTGTAGATAAAAACGAACGTTTCATGAATCACGAATTTCCGGGCACACAAAGTTTTGGTGATGCTTTAAAATGGAAGTTTGAAGAAAATCCACAAAAGCAAATTAAGAAAAATGACACCTGGCGTATGCCGGTGGTTAAAGATGACAACTTCTTCAACACAAAAGAGGATGTGGTTGTATTACTTGGGCATTCCACATTTTTTATTCGATTAAATGGTAAGCAACTATTACTCGATCCTATTTTTAAAGGCCTCCCGATGCATACCCGCTATACAGATTTCCCAATCGAAATAGCCAAATTGAAGGATATAGATTATGTATTGATTTCGCATTCGCATTACGACCATTGCGACAAGGGGAGTTTGAAGATGATTCAAAGTCAGAATCCTGATGCAATATTTCTTGCAGGATTAAAAATGAAAGATTTACTATGTAAATGGGTCGGGAACAATGATGTACAGGAGGCGGGATGGTATCAGCAATATAAACTCAGTGATGATTTAGAGATTTATTTTTTGCCCGCCAGACACAGTTCAAGGCGCTCCGTCAACGATGTTAACAAACGCTTATGGGGTGTTTTTGTTATTCAGAGCAAAGATAAAACGATCTATTACGGAGGTGATTCCGGATTTGGAAGTCACTACAGAGAAGTAGCCGAACTGTTTCCCAGCATAGATGTAGCTTTGATTGGGGTTGGAGCATATTCGCCTCGTTGGTTTATGTCACCCAATCATCAGGATCCCCAACAGGCTGTTCAGGCATTTAATGATACTTAAGCAAAAATGATGATACCTTTTCATTACGGAACGTTTGATATGGCAGACGAACCCTTATCAGAACCAGAGACTCTTTTAAGTAAATTGGTAGAGGGAAATAAAGTAAAAAACCAATTAAAAACAGTAAAGATTGGAGATGCCGTTATTTTAAATTAATAGCTATTGACTCCAAAGAAACATATTTAAAAAAAAATAACATTAGGAAATGGGGAATTTAAAACCATACAGATTAGAGTCCATCACTGAACTACACCGAATAGCTGGCTATGCCAAACCGCAACATCCGCTTATTAGTATTATAAACCTTGAAGGACTTGCTAACAATACAGGCATCACTTCTGTAATCTTTGATTTTTATGTAATATCCTTGAAGCGGGGTTGTGACAAACTTTACTATGGGCAACAAAAGTATGACTTTGATGAAGGCTTGATGGCATTTATGGCCCCCGGACAAATATTGCGTGGTGAAGAAAGCGGTGTGCCTGCAAAAATGGAAGGCTGGATGTTATTTATACATCCGGATTTCTTATGGAACACACCGCTTGCCAAAAAGATCAAACAATATGAATACTTTGGTTATTCAACCAACGAAGCATTATTTCTATCTGACAAAGAAGAAATCATTATCAATGGTATCGTGAATAATATTCAAGATGAATACCATGCAAACATTGATAAATTCAGTCAGGACATCATCATTTCGCATTTGGAAGCATTGCTAAACTATGCGGAACGTTTTTACCAACGTCAATTCATTACCCGAAAAATAACCAATCACCAGATTCTTGGAAGATTGGAAAAAGTACTCAACGACTATTTTAACGATGAGGATCTAATCACTAAAGGGTTGCCGACAGTTCAATATATTTCAGACCAATTGAACGTTTCTCAAACCTATTTACGCAGTTTGCTCAAGACATTGACAGGACAAAATACCCAACAACACATACACGAGAAGTTAATAGAAAAAGCCAAAGAAAAGCTCTCTACAACCGACTTGACAGTCAGTGAAATTGCATACGCGTTGGGTTTTGAGCATCCGCAGTCGTTTAGCAAGCTTTTCAAGACCAAGACCAACGTTTCTCCGTTGGAGTTTAGACAATCATTTAACTGAACAAAATAGGAAAAAGCCAGTGCATAAAAACTAAGCATTTCCTAGGGGGGCAAGACCCAGTATGAGGGATTTATGAACATATAATAAGCCTGCAGGAATTGCTGTCCCTATGAATAAGCCCAGTGTAAGGCATGTATGGTTGAATTATGCTAAAACCTGCTTACTTGAACCCTATGCCTTACCCTGACTTTAATCGGTAATGTTTTGAAGGGCTGGATTTAAAGTAACCTCTGAGGATTTTTTTAAAAATGCTGCTACCGGAAACATTTTTTAGGGTAGTTTATAAAATGCGGTTTTGGTATTGGATCCCCTTGAAGGTTTGATGTTCATTGATTTACCAACCATATCTTATACTGCCGGGATCTAAAATTTCCAACCCAACTAGTTAAGCGATATACGTATACCATCCTAATCCCCCAATTTGGAGACATCTTACAGTATTATGGCTACAGCGAGTGGCTAAATCCTCCAGACATTTGTTCTGTCACACTTAAAGTTTAGAATAATGGAAAAAACAATTTTTATTACGGGAGCTTCTTCCGGTTTAGGTAAAGCAACAGCTCACCTATTTCAATCCAAAGGCTGGCATGTGATTGCTACGATGCGGAATCCTGCACAGGAACAAGAACTATCTCAGTTGCAAAACATCACCTTATTGCCCCTGGATGTAATCAATGTGGAACAGATCAGTAGCACGGTAGCCCAGGCTATTGCATTACATCAAATTGATGTGGTATTCAATAATGCTGGTTATGGGTTGATGGGAGCGATGGAAGCCTTAACCGAAGAACAGATTGAACAGCAGATCAACACCAACTTGATGGGTGTGTTCTGGGTGACCAAAGCCTTTATTCCCTATTTCAGAGAAAAGCAAGGAGGTCTGTTTATCAGTACAACCTCTATTCAGCTTTTCCTTTCGCACATCAGGGAGCGTTTTTCTTCCATGCGGGTTGTTTGATCCGTTCCGGGTTTTTACAACTGTCAAGTCCGCCCAACCAAGCAAAGGTGAAAACCAGAACCAGGGATCGTCAAGAATCCGCTTCGGCCTGATATGAAAACGACGGTTTCCTATGGACTGCCTCCGACTTTTTCATACATGTTTTTGCCTTACCCAGACCCCGGTTTTCCATAGATGCTTGTCGGTCGGAACCCCAACACCAGTAAATAAAAAAAATGTCACTTCTCAGTCAAATATCCCCGCTCTCCAGAAAAACATCGCTCACCTGACTTTCGGGAAAAGCTCAGTAGGAGTCGGGTCGAGTTTCCTTAGATCCTTGGATATCAGGTTGGGTTTATTGGCAATGAGAGGTTCTTTTTTATCGCTTAAAAATCTACTATTCCCCATGGCTGGTAAATCTTAAACCCATAAGGCAGATAAAGAAAATAATACTATTTCAGTGATAGTGAAAAGTAGCCAAAACAATCACCCGCATTGCAGATCTGGAACAGGATCCTATGCCCCGCTTTCTATTTTTGTCTATAATATGTCACAGAAGAATGTAGATAATTCTGTGAACAGGCTGGAAAACGCTGCAATTTCTTCACATTTCCCCCCATTTCCCGAAAAAAATACCCTGTATAGGAGGACCGAGCGTAAAGAAAATGTCCCTTTGGACATTTTTAGCGAAGGGGCCAGCCTGCGGGTTGGTTTCCTATCATTTTTTGCCTTTTCTTGCTTAAGCCTTTTAGTTATTGAGATTGAAGATCCCGAGGCTATAACCCCGAGAGTAAAGCGATTCAGGGAGGAAGCGATTCGGGAACAAACAACCCTCCAAGGTTACTTTATCCTTTATCTCATCTGGAGCAGTGCCGATCCCCTTCTCCTAGAGTGCCTGTCCCGATAGCGCAGCGTATCGGGAAGAAGAAGGGGATGAGGTAGAACAGCCAACTTTTATCAAACCCATCCGGACTTAAATCGGGAAACCATCATAGACCCAGCGATTCTTTAAAAAGAAGAGCAATAATATGACGGTGGTGCATCTATTCTATACAGTGTCAATTCTAAGTAGCTTCTTCGAAGGTGAGGCTGTGACCAAAACAACCTGAACTGGAAGCCGTATCAACCAAAGTATCCGGTATATTTGCATAAATGAAAAAGTTGTACATAATTTCAGGATGTAACGTAGCGGGTAAAACCACCGCTTCCTATACAATTTTGCCTGAAATTCTAGATTGCAGGGAGTTTGTGAATGCAGACGAAAACGAAGTTTCGTGAACACATTTAAAAATTTTATTAGTGAACAAATTGCGAAGGGATTGTCTCCATTCCGTCCCGAAAAAGCAGGCATTGAAGAGGTAGATTGATGTTGAAAAGAATTAAATCACTGCTTGGTTCAGGTGAAAATTTTGCATTTGAAACGACACTATCCACAAAGAGTTACGTGAATTTCATTGAAAAAGCAAAGGAGGAGAATTATCAGGTTACGTGCTTGTTTTTCTGGCTTCATTCTGTAGAATTAGCGATTTCAAGAGTAGCGACAAGGGTGCAGGAAGGCGGTCATCACATTCCCGAAGATGTAATTAGGAGGAGGTATGATAATGGCCTTAAAAATTTCTTCAACCTATTTCTGCCAAAGGTGGACAATTGGCTGTTTGTAAATAATTCCGGAGACACCTATGAAATTATTGCAGAAGGTACTCTAGATGAAATTACTGTAAATAATACGCAACAGTGGAAGGAACTAAAAGAAAAATATTATGGGAACTAAAGATCAGTTAAAAGAAGAGCGGGACAGAATAGTCAAAGGACTTGAGGAAGCTTATAGAAAGCTTGTCGAATATAAGAAGCAAAAGAAGAGCCCGATGATTGTGTTAAGAAACGGTAAAATTGAAGCAGTTGATCCAAATGAAATATTGCCTACAACGTTTTATAAGCGAAATGCTGGCTGAAAAATAACACGACTGGGTGTTATTTGCCTTGGAATTCCACAAATTTCTGAACTTGATATAGTAAGATATAACGCATTCAGAGCCAGGAGCCCCGTTTTTTTTCTTAGGGAGGATGGTTTGGCAATGGAATTATTGCTAACTCCTTAGACAATGATTTTTTTGTTGAAATAAGATGAGTTCCCGGTTCAGATTCCGGCGCATAGCCTATCCCGACAAATAGTACCTGCTGCTATATGGCAAGTTGCTAAATTAGAATTTTTAATCTTCACTAGGTGCAGATAAGACTCTGTGCCTTTTTATAATTTATAAAATGAAATATTTAGTGTGGATTTTGTTGATTCTTGTATATGTGCGATGTGAATCAAAAAAAGAGAATAAAGAAGTAAAGTATGCTGTAATAAATCAAGAGCTTCCTTCAAAAAGCGATATAATTGATTTGTCAAAAAATTTAAAAATAAGTAATGTAATAGTATTAGAGTCTAGCGATAGTTCAATAATTGATTTTGTACATAAAGTAGTCGAGGATGATTTTTATTTTATTCAAGGTGGTCGATCAATATATAAGTTTGATAAATCTGGAAACTATATTTCCAAGATTTCCAAGGCCAAAGGGGGACCTGACGAATTTGTTAATCTAACTGATATTTTATTGCTAAATGATCAAAATAGACTATGGCTCTATGATTCCCATAATCGCACAATTTTCCAATATGACTATGATTTCAATTTGGAAATTAATTACACTCTTGATTACCCCCTATTTGGGCTTGAAAAATTAAATCATGGAATTATAGGAACACCAGGTTACATGATGGTTAATGAAGATCCTTATTCGCTGTTTTATTTTAAAGGTGAGAATCTCGTGACTGGTTATAAATTTGAGAAAACCATGCATCCTTTTGATATTGAAAAGTCTGATTATTTACACGTTTTTAGGCATGATTTTTTTTCTAAATTAGAAGGTGGTGACTATAATTTCGTTAATTCATTTAATGATACAATCTATAATATAAAAGGTACAGGAGAAATTTCCCCTAGTTATTTTGTTGATTTTGGTAATAAAAAATTACTTGAAGCCGATTTAGTAGGAAAGGGATATACGTCAATTGTTGATGTATTCCAGTTCATAAATTCGACTGATAAGTCATTTAATGTAGGGAATATCTTTGAGTCCCAGAAACTATTAATCTATCGATTTTTTAACCAAGGAAACGCATTTTTGTCTGTTTATAACAAGATGTCAAAATCATTGATTTCAGGCCACAAATTATTGATCGAATACTCTGGGAGAAAAATTGAAATAAACCTTGATGAAGAAATTAGAATAGGATCTTTGGGGGATGGAAGGGGGTACATAGCATTACCTTCAGAATCAAGTGTACTTGGAGATTTTCAAAAAGTATTTGGTGTGAATGATGGGGACAACCCAATAATTCTAATTTTTAATGAAATTTAATATTAATTGGTTTATTTGTTTTATTAGGTTGCACTACGCCTAAGACCAATGAAATTGTCTCTATTCAGCCAGCTTCTACCTTGGGAGAAATGGTAAATAAAGGTCTTGATACAGATTTATTTTATAAAGTTTTCTATGATAAATTTCCAAAAATCGAAAATTCATTAGTATTTATACTTCCTGTTAGCTCTTGTTTTAATTGTTTTGAAGATTTATTGGGTTCATTGGAAGATTTTTATAAGAATTCTGGACTTAATAAGATTATAGTGATCAGGAATAACAATATAAAAGAAAGGGAAATTCGGTTTTCACTTCAAAATGTTGTTTCATCAGAAAATGTATATATTCTTAATATTGAAGACATTGATTATGTCCAACAACATAATTTTTTTCCTAAAATTGGATTTCTAAAAAATGGAAAACTTAGCTGTATTGAGGTATTTGAACAGGGTAATACTGAAAAGATATCAAGATATTTTGAATTTTTAGAATTATTTTAAAATTTAAAAGAATAGGAAGTGGTCAGGTACTTGTTCTATTAATTAAACCTTTATCAAAATTCTATCTATTTTACTTTTAGAAGCTCGTTTAGTCCAAAAGCTTTTCTTGAGACAAAAATGATTTTCATGATCAGAATATTAAAAGATGTAAGTGTGTCTGATTTTAATATGGCAATTTAATAAAAAATAATAAAGTAGTTGGTGAAATAGATGTGATGATTAATTATTTAATCATCAATTGTTTCTTTCTTCTCCTGAATACTGATGCCAAGGGATTGGTTAGGTTTACATATGCTTTGGTGATTAATTCAGTGGATAGTCCTGTCGGGCTTTTCACTTTTATCTACAGCGGAAGAGATCCTTTTTTATCCCTAATGGAATAGTCCAACCTAATTCATATTGTTGATTAGCGTTTATTACTTGGTTATAAATCAGTTGTATGTGATGCAGTAATTTTTAATAGGAGAATTTTTTATTCTCCGTGAATTCCTCACCAAGTTAGTTAATAAACAAACGTAATTAAACTGGGAAAGCTATGCGGTTTGGGTATGAGTTGCCTCATTATAAAAGAAAATATAAAAGTAGATTGGCTATAAAATGGGTTCTTGATTTTATGTTTTAAAAATTGAATGTTAGGAGTATTTGATTGAAGGGAATAAGAGATAGATAGTTATTTGAATATCGATATCTTCCTGTGGCATTTGATTTCTTCGCATCTTCTACTAGCTTTTTCTTTGATGGAAGAGGCTGATTAGGTTCAATAGGTAGGTAATAGTCAATACCTATGTCGTCTTCTAGGTGATACGATATACTAGATTCAAGCCTCAATGAAAGATTCTTTGCTATTGCCTGGTTAATCCCAATGGAGCCGTTTAAATGGTAATTGTTGGATCTGTAATCACTATAATCAAAAAAATAGGTATCTGGGTCAGAAAACTTGGTTTCATGTTTTCTGGTTAACTGTTGATTAAACCCTATATCAACAGCCCAATACAGGGACATGCCGTTCCCAACTTGAAAGTTTGCAAAATCACGTTCAATCCCAACTATAATTAGATAGTTATAATTTTGATTATCATTTAGATGGTATTTTTGGTTATTTTTTGGTTTATGGGAATTCATTTGAAACCCTAATCTAGTTCTCAATGAAAATCCCTTTTCTCCAATTTTACGGGTGGCAAAAAGTGAATAATCCGGTAATTGGTTTTTATCGAACAGAGACAATAGATCTGCTCCGATTTCCCATTTTTGAGGTTCTTCAGATTGTGAAAAGCAGGGACGAAACTGTAGTAAACCAACAATCAAAAGCAGACCTATACTATAGACAGTATTGTTTGTTTTCATATTTATTATGGGGTTAGTGCTAATTTTCTGCTAATGTATACGTTCACCTATGGATTATGGGGGCCAAAGGATAATGATTGGGTATCCGTTTGATAACTGACCGGGAAAAACAACGAATATTACCATGTTGTTGCTATAGATGGGTTCATTTTAAATCCAGTTATTCAGGATCTTGATTTGGTAACATTCAAGGTCTCTTGTAATTAACTTTTCTATTCTTGAAATGGGGCTGCATGGCTTGAATAGATACAGGAAGCACAACCAAGCAACCAAAGTGGTGGAAAAATAAGGGCTTAAAGAGAGACAGTGGGTGAATATGTACAAAGCTTCTGGGAAGTTCTTTTTAAAACCTGTTTTCCCATTTAGCCAATTGCATAAAGTGATCACATCTGTGCTACGGAGTCAGGTTTTTTTTATCCATGAATTCATCCAAAGTTAGGCCCCGGGAAGGGAAGTGCCCATGAGCTTCCGGCATAAAGCCATTCGCCCTGCGGCTCATTTTTTATTCCTTTTCCTCATGGTCCTGTCCCTTCCCGGGGCCAGTGGGAGTGTCCTAATTCATTGTTCACCAAAACGAAAAGAAATTATGGATGCTTTAGAAGGAAAAATTGATCTGTTTGATGTAGCTGAGATCAAGCTGAGCTACAGTGCAAAAGTAAAAGCCTCACTGCGGCCCTGTGTCTGCAGTTCAAGGCAGGTGTATGAAGTGTTTGTCCGTGCCTGGAACCCGGAACGGATCGGGTTTGTGGAGGATTTCAAGGTGATGCTGCTTTCAAGGTCAAATAGAGTCCTTGGAATAGTGGCCATCAGTTCAGGAGGTACAGCGGGCACCATAGTGGATATAAAGCTGGTCTTTGCAGCTGCTTTAAAGGCAAATGCAAGTTCCATTGCAGTGGCCCATAACCATCCTTCAGGATACATGATGCCCTCTGAGCAGGATAAGCGGGTGACCCGAAGATTGCGGGAAGCCGGCGAGCTTCTGGAAATCCCGTTACTGGACCATCTGATCCTGTCAGCGGACGGATTCTATTCCTTTGCAGATGAAGGGAAACTTTAGGGTTCTCTTTTTTAATACACTTTTTTAAAATATTTGGACCGGTGTAACACTTATCGGTCCAAGAACTGATTAAAAAAACAGGATGAAAATAGAAATAGTAACCAGGAAAAACAAACTCATTGATCCTACTCAATTTTGGATAATTGGCACCCAACTGTATTATGTGGATTAAACGGGATAGTGGGTCCGATCAACCTTTTTATATATTGAACCTGTTTTTTTTGGCAACGAATCTGTAATTTTAATTTCAAATTTTAACTAAAAATCAGACAAGATTGTCCTAACTATGAACAAAGAAATCCGTGTACGCTGCTGGATTGAAATTGACGGGATAAAATTTTTTGGTCCCGGTCCAGCCAGACTTTTGGAGTTGATTCAAAGTGAGGGATCTCTTTCAGGAGCAGCAAAAAAGATGGGGATGTCTTATAAAAAGGCCTGGGATTTGGTGAACGACCTGAACAGCCGCGGCAAAAATCCTTATGTGAGATCCCGTAAAGGTGGAGAAAAAGGAGGGGGAGCAGAATTGACAGAGACTGGCAAAGAGGTGGTGAAGCGATACAAAGAGTTGGTTGATTCTTTAAATGCGGTGGTTACCAAGGAGGAGATTTTTCTTTCTGCTATTTAGCCTCTGCTGCTATATTTACCGGCGTCAAACAATTTCTTATCTAAATCAAACATTTTCGGAGTTTTTTGTATTTGAAGTTTTCCAAAAGATGTATATAAAGTACATTTCGATATATATTCGTTTATATATCGAAATTTGAAATGAAATATTTGCTCTGCTTAGTAATATCAGCTTTTGTTTGGATTCCATCTTTTGCCCAATCCCCTGACACACTTTTCAGACAAGCCCGGGTATTTCAACTCGGTGAAATTTCGGTTTTTGGATCGCCGATCGACAGTATATCTACTGTCTCCATAAGGAAAATTGAAAAGTTTAACCGCGTGGACTTATCAAATTCGCTCAATCTCCTTTCAGGGATTACCCTGGCATCTGTGGGTCCGCGGAACGAAAGCGTGGTATATGTTAGGGGCTTTGATCTACGGCAGGTTCCGGTATTCATGGATGGGGTACCAGTCTATGTTCCCTATGATGGCTATGTTGATTTAGGAAGGTTTACTCCTTTTGATCTGGCTCAAATCAACGTTTCCAAAGGATTTGCATCCATACTCTATGGAGCAAACACCATGGGAGGAGCGATTAATTTAGTTTCCAGAAGGCCAAGTGAAAAACTGGAACTGGATGCCCGTGTGGGAGTATTTAGCGGGCAGGGATTTCGATGGAATTTGAATGCGGGTTCAAACCTGGGGAAAGTTTTTTTCCAGGTTGGGATTTCTCAACTGAAACAGGATTCTTACCCGATGTCTGAAGATTTTGAACCCCGGAGATACGAAGATGGCGGAGACCGTGAGAATTCCTATCGCAATGATTTTAAGTTTAGTGCCAAGGTGGGATTTACCCCCAATGACAAGGATGAATATGTCTTCGGCTATTCCAATCAACAGGGGGAAAAGGGTAACCCGCCCTATGTGGGAGATGATTCCCGAATCAATACCCGTTTTTGGCAATGGCCTGAATGGAACAAACAGAGCCTGTATTTCATCTCCACTACTGCTGTGGGTCAGGAGACCAAACTGAAGACCAGGCTGTTTTATGACACGTTTGACAATGCCCTGTTTAGCTATGACGACAGTACATTTTCTGCACAAAACAGACCTTTTGCCTTTCAGAGTTTTTATGATGACTTTACTTTAGGTGGAAATGCGGAACTTGATTCTAGGATTTCCTCCAAAAACAACCTGAAATTAGGTGTCCAATATAAGTACGATGTCCACCGGGAAAACAACCTGAACGAGCCCCAACGAACCTTCGTTGACAACATGCTGTCCATAGGATTGGAAAATACGTATCAGATTCTTCCCGCTTTGGCCCTTGTTCCCGGCATCAGCTTTAACTCCAGATTTAGCACCGAAGCTCAGGATTACAATTCCTCCAATCAGGAAATCACTGATTTTCCGGCTAATGACAATTCAGCAGTCAATGCGCAGTTGGGCGTGTTTTGGGATATCAATCCAGAGAATTCCCTGAAGGGGTCAATTTCTAGGAAAACCAGGTTTGCTACCATCAAAGACCGGTATTCCTATCGCATGGGGCAGGCGATTCCCAATCCTGACCTCACCGCTGAAGTGGCCGTAAACTACGACCTGACTTACTCTGGGAAATGGTTTGATAAGCTCACGGTAAATTCCAGTCTTTTCAGGTCTGACATTTCAGATATCATCCAGCAGGTGGATAACGTGGAGCCTGATCGCTTTCAACTTCAGAATGCCGGGGAAGCCCTGTTTTACGGGGCCGAACTCGGATTGGATTATAGTCTTGGTAAAAACTTTCATTTGGGCACGCACTATACATTTACCAGAAGGAAAAATGAGACTAACCCGGAAATACTGTTTACCCAGGTGCCTGAGCATAAGATTTTCGGATACCTGGATTACCTATTTGCAAAAAGGGTGAATCTACTCCTGAGCCCGGAGTACAACAGCGAACGCAACAGTACCAGTTACGGAACCAAGGCCGCAGGGTATATTTTGCTAAATACCAAGGCTGCAATCAAAATCACCAAGAATCTGCAATTGGAGGGGGGAGTGAATAATATGTTAGACAAAAATTATTCACTTGTAGAGGGTTTCCCGGAAGTTGGGAGAAACTGTTTTTTAAATCTTTCTTATACCTACTGATTCTGTGAAACCAAGAAAAATACTTTTCTGGTTTGCCAACTGCATGGCCATGGCATTGATCATCGGCCATCTGGTTTCATTTGTCCAGCCGGGTATATGGGGGATTACTCCCTATATACTTGAATTCCCAGCCTATTTTGGGGGGAGATTCACTGTCCCTGAGGACAATCCCATGAGCCAGGAGGGGGTTGAATTGGGCAGAAAACTGTTTTATGAAGAGAAATTGTCCAAAGGGAACAAAATTTCCTGTGCAAGCTGCCACCAGCAACAATTGGCTTTTACTGATGGGAAAGCTTTCAGTGAAGGAGTGGATGGCTCGTTGACCAAAAGAAGTTCCATGTCATTGGCAAACCTGCTTTGGGTAAGGAATTTTTTTTGGGACGGAAGAGCATCCGCTTTGGAGGATCAGGCAATTTTTCCGCTCACAGATCCCCATGAAATGGGACAGGAGCTGGATATATCAGTCCAAAAACTGGAAAAAGATCCTGGGTATGGAGTCCATTTTGAAAAGGCTTTTGGAACACCTGAAATTTCCGGAGATAGAATTGTGCGCGCCCTTTCCCAATTTGAAAGAGCCCTTATCTCCTCCAATTCTCCCTATGATCATTTTTTGAAAGGAGAATATGCACTGACTGACCTGGAGAGTTTAGGTTTGGAATTGTTCATGACGGTACCTGCACCCCTGAAAGGAATCAGGGGCGCCAACTGTGGGCATTGTCATGGGACACCGAAAATGTATAAGGAGCTGTACCATAATAACGGGCTGGATTCCCGGATTTATGATATCGGCAGAATGGCTTTCACAGGGAGTGAAGTTGACCGGGGAAGGTTTAGGGTCCCTACACTCCGTAACATCGCCCTTACTGCTCCTTATATGCACGACGGGAGATTTGCCTCATTGCAGGAAGTGCTGGATCATTACAGTGACCATGTTCAGTTAAGTCCGGGATTAAGCCCTTTTATATCAGAAGTGTCAAACGAAGAGAATGGAAAACAGCTATCGCTGTCATCCAAAGAAAAGTCCGCCATTATTGCTTTTCTCCATACCCTAACAGATTCCTCATTTATATTAAATCCAAAATTTTCAGATCCTAACATTACCTCTCAAACTCCTTGAATTATGTATAACTCTAAATTCGGTTTTCGCCATTTTCTGCTCGCAGTTTCGGTATTGTTTAGTTTAATAAACCCCATCTATGCGCAAAATAAGTCCAGTCATTTTCTTACCATTGGAGGAGAAGTAACCACGTCCTTGAAGCTTAGTATGGAGGATTTAAAAAAGTTTCCCCATACAGAGCTGGTTGTAACCGGGATGGACGGTGAGGTTGACAAGTATGGAGGCGTGAATCTGTTTGAGCTATTGGTAGCGGCAGGAGTGACTTTAGGAAAAGACCTGAGGGGTGAAAATCTGGTGAAGTTCCTTTTGTTGCAGGCTTCTGATGGGTATGAGGTGATCTTTTCGCTTCCTGAAATTGATCCTGAGTTTACCCGGAATCAGGTTTTGGTGGCCTATCAGCTGGATGGCAAACCTCTGCCGCCCGGAACAGGGCCATTTCGGATTGTTGCACCGGCAGATAAAAAACCTGCCCGTTGGATACGGGAATTGTCCTCCATACAGGTGTTGTTCTCAAAGTAAAGTTGGTCGTGAAAGTATGGAGATTTAGTAGGAGGGAAGTAGCAAAATAGGATAGATATGGCTGGAATTAAATGGCTATCCCAAAGCCATGCATTAATACAAGTCTTGCTCCTACATAGATGACGAGAATGGCGGTAAGGCCACCCAAAATTCTTAGGTTCAGTTTTCTATTGGATAGGTAGGAGCCCAGACCTCCGCCCAGTAAAACTGCCAGAATAAGTTTCCAGATCAAATTTCCGTCCAACTGGAAAGTACCTGCCACGGTAAGTCCAACCAATCCTGCGATGGAGTTCATTAGAATAAACACCGAAGCCAGGGAAGCTACAGTGCGCGGATCCTTCCAGTTAAGCAAATTGAGTACAGGGGAAAGAAATATTCCCCCTCCAATTCCCGATGCGCCGGCCAAAAAGCCTATACTTCCTCCCAATGCCATTTTTTTGGTCAGCGTAAATTCTCTGGAAGATAGCTTAGCCTGTATATATCGAAGAAGCATAAAGCCACCCGAAATAATCAGTGAAGAGCCCAGGATGAGAAAAAAGCCGGTTTGGGATAATTTCACCTGTGCTCCCAAATAGGCCAAAGGAATGCTGGATAGAAGAAAAGGCCAGAATAATTTTAGGTTGAATACGTGGTGGCGGATAAACCCGAGCGTTCCAATGGTTACCACACAGATATTCAATATCAGGGCAGTGGATCTGATCTCGAAAAAATCTGAGATAAACAGGCTCATAATTGCCAGGTAGCTGGAGCCTCCTCCGAAGCCAACGGAACTGTAAAACAGGGCTATCAGGAAAAATAGATAAGGAAGGTAATCGAGTGTCATGTTGATCAACTACAGGATGAATCTGGGGATTTGGGGATAAGTTTGTCTTAGAAAATCAGGGTCATCCGCCGATTGAAATCATGGACCGGTTTTTTTCATAAACTGAAGGATCTAACTTCCCCTCCATCCCGTCACGTGAGAATTTTTTCGTTTTGATACTTTCCAGGATCAGGCTTCTGATATCTTTGTTTTCCCGCAACGGAGTCAACAGGTCTGTCTCAGAATTGGCAAACAGGCAATTTTTCATCTTTCCGTCAGCGGTTAACCTGATCCGGTTGCATTCAGAACAAAACGGGTTGGTGATGGTACTGACTATGCCAAAAGATCCCAAGTGGCCTTTGATCCTGAAGTTGACCGAAGTGCTATGGGCCGGGTTGTCCACCGCTTCGACGGCTTTAAATTTCTCTCGGATGGTCTCCAGGATTTCCTGCTGGCTTACTCCTTTTTCCCAGTCCCATTGATTGCCTTTAAATGGCATAAACTCAATGAATTTTATGGCGATAGGATTGTTTTTGGTCAATGAAATGAAGTCATTGACCTCTTGGTCGTTTACCCCCTTGATCAGTACCACATTTAATTTTACATGAAGTCCAAGATCTACTGCAGACTGGATGTTGTCCATGATCCGGTGATAATAATCCCGTTTGGTGATGAAAAGAGCTTTGGCTTTATCCAGGGTGTCAAGACTTATATTGATCTGTTTTAATCCTACTTCCTGAAACAGGTCAAGGTATTTGTCCAACAGTATGCCGTTGGTGGTGATCTTGAGGTTTACGCCAAGGTTCGCCAGTTGCCTGATGAGGTAATCAATGTTTTTGCGGACAAGAGGCTCGCCGCCTGTTAGACGGATGGTATTTACACCCAATGATTGATAGATTTGGGCTATCCTGATGATCTCTTCAAGGCTCATGATGTTGGATTTCTCCATTAACTGGATTCCATCCTCCGGCATGCAGTAAAAACACCTGAGGTTGCACCTATCGGTCAGGGAAATCCTCAGGTATGTATGTGGTCTTCCGAACTGATCTTTAATTTGAGCTTCCATTTGGTTGTAGTTGAAGTTGTAGAATTGAATTTTCAGTCCGTAAACTGTCAATGAGGGATTTGATGTATGAAATGACAGTCAATTGGAGAGGGCATTTTACTGAAATGTATTTGGGATAACCCATGAATGTTTAGGTCAGTTGGGGAATAATGGATTCAACCCCATTGGACACGTTGATTAAGTTGATGTAGCCAAAATTGCTTTCCAAAAGATTGATTGCTTTTTGACTTCTGATGCCGGATTGGCAAACCACATAAACGGGGATATCACTTGGGATTTCTTCGATTCGGTTAGGGATTTGTCCCAATGGAATTTTTATAATCTTTTCTCCTGACAGTTGGGGTATTTCGTGCTTTTCCCGGACATCCAGATAAACTTTATCCGGTTCCCTCACTTCGCAAGTAAGCTCGACACGCTTAAGCCCCTCATTCAATATGGAGTTTATACCTTCTTGCTTTCTGTTGAAATTCACCAATTGATCCTGCATGGTTAGCATGTCTATCAGTTTGAGGGTTCCGGAAAGAACCTGACCTATACCGAGTATGATCTTCAGTGCTTCCATAGCCTGTAGCATTCCCAGGTTTCCCGCCAAAGCGCCAACGACTCCTGTTGCTTCGCAATTCAATTGTTGTTTGGGAGGTCTGGGGAACAGGCACCTGTAGGTTGGGCCATTTTTATAATTGAACGTTGAGACCTGTCCCTGGAATTTATAGATGGAAGCATAAACCCAGGGTTTATTGGTCAATAGGCAGGCATCATTGATCAGGTACTTGGAAGGGAAATTGTCCGTTCCGTCAATAATGATGTCGTAGTCACGGAATAGTGTAACTGCATTCTCTACTGTCAAGTGCTCATTGTGGCATCTGATTTTTATCCGTGAATTCTGCCGGCTCAAGAATTTTTTGGCAGCCAGTACCTTAGGTTGACCTATGTCAGACTCACGGTATAGGGTCTGCCTGTTTAAATTTGATTCATCCACCCGGTCATGGTCCAGCAAACCTAAGTGACCGATTCCGGCAGCCGCCAGGTACAGGGCAGCAGGACATCCCAGCCCTCCCATGCCTACAATAAGTAGTTTGGTCTGGGCCAATTTTGATTGGCCGATTGTGCCGATTTCTGGAAGCAGGACCTGCCTTGTATATCTCTGTTGGTCTTTCATTATCCGCCGGCAAATGGTGGTAGAAAAGCCAGTTCATCCCCGGTTTGCAAAAAGCCGGTTTCTTTTAGTTCCCTGTTAATGGCAGTCTGGATCGAGTCGGTATCAGAAATGTTGTATTTTTTAAAACATACGGCTTTTATTTCTGCCAAATCAGCCTGCTCCTTTTCCAGGCGCATTGATTCTATGGATATGCCTGCCTGTTCGGCTATGACACCAAAGTATTTTATTGTAATGTTCATCTTTAAGCTACTGTGTTGGCTAGTGTGGGTTAGTTATATTTATGATTTATCCACTTGATAATTGGGAATGAACTTCCTCCAAATGGACAAACTCGAATTGATTTGGTTCATCAAAATGGATTCTTTCCTGTTTGTTTCTCAAGTGATCTGCAGTGGAACCAACCAGGATTTTTTGAATTTCAGATAAGATGGAGATCGCAATTTCTGCCGGTGTTTCTCCATGTAGATCCAATCCTGTGGGAGCGTAGATTTTGTCCTGTTGATCCGCACTAAGAACTATGCCTTTTAATGCCAAATCGTCAAGCATCCGGTTATATTTCTTTTTTGGACCTAGTATACCGATGTAGGGAATGATTGGATTTTGCAGGAGCAATTCCAATACGGCCAGATCATACTGGTAATTATGGGTCATCAGCACAAATGCGGTTTTTTGATCTATGTGTAGCCCATCCAATGCTTTTTCAGGGGCTGTTACGCTAATCTGGCAGGAGCCTATAAACCGTTCCTTGTTTGCATGTGTGGCACGTCCATCGGTTACAGAAATTTTCCAGCCCAGGTTGTCAGCCATATTGGCTAATAACTGTGCGTCATTGCCTGCTCCAATGATTGCCAGGTGAACCGGCTGTGGTACGAATTGCAAGAAAGCCTGAATTTCGCCTGTCTTGAAGCTATAGGTTTTGAAGCAGGATTGCCGAGTTGCTAAAGTAGAATCCGCATCTGTAATTATCCGGTTAAACGGTGCAGGGCATTTAGGGTGTCCAAAGGTTTTTTCTTTAGCATGATATAGTAGGGAAGTGCCGGGCTGCGGCCCAATTTTATCGATGCTAAACAAGGATACAATTACTGAGCTTTCCAGATTTTCCACCGCTTTCTTTAATAGCTCAACAGGATTTTCCGGATCTGAATAATCAATAGGCTCAAACAAGACCTGAATGATTCCGTTGCAGCCAAGTTGTGCGCCTATTACTGCATCAGCTTCATCGCTGGTATCATAAGTGACAAGTTTATTCCTGTTCTGATGGATGGCATGCAATGATTTTCTAAGTGCATCTCCTTCCAGACATCCTCCGCTGATTGCACCGGTCATCCGGCCGTATTCATCTACAAGCATCCTGGCTCCCGGGCGTCTGTACGCAGATCCTTCCACATGGACCACAGTTGCCAGGACACAGTCCAATCCCCGGGACTGGACATTTTGATAGGCGAAAATGATGTTTTCAAGTTCTTTCATCTCTCTTGTTGTGTATTTCAGGACGTATGGAAAGCGTTAGGTAAGTCTCGCCCTTCTCCTGAATTTCATATCAAAACTTCTCTTAGGTTCTTAATTGCGGATTTGACCGTATTTATTGTTGTTTCCACCTCTTCTATAGTGGTGAATCTGCCTAAGCCTATTCTGATGGAAGACAAAGCCTCCTCCTTGGAAAGCCCCAAACTCAGCAGGACATGGGAAGGTTTTAGGATACCGGAGTTACAGGCTGAACCCTGTGAAAGAGCCAGGTTGCCCATTCTTCTCAATATTTTACTGCCGTCAATTCCGTTGAAGGTAATATTTGACACATGCGGTAGTCTGTCCACTGCAGCGCAATTGATTTTGGTGTCTTCCAGTTGCATTAACTCATGCTCTATCAGATCTCTCAATTCCATCAGTCGGAGACTCTCTTGTTGCATAGTTTCCTTACAAAGTTTGGAAGCAGCCCCAAAACCTACAATTGCCGGTATATTCAGTGTGCCGGGACGAAGCCCTTTTTCCTGTCCTCCTCCAAAAAGAACGGGGGTTATCGTGTCTACTGACCTATTGCGAAGGTATAATGCTCCTATTCCCTTTGGTCCATAGAACTTATGAGCTGAAAATGCAGCGATATCAATTCCTGATTTTTCTACATCACAGGGAATTTTACCGACCGCCTGGGTGATGTCACTCATGACTTTTATACCACTTGCATGTGCGATTTGGGAGATGCTGCGGATGGGATGAATGAGCCCTGTTTCGTTGTTTGCATACATGATGCAGACCAGAATAGTGTCGGAACAAATGGCATCTTCCAATTTATTCAGGTCTATGGTTCCATTCGTATCTACATCCAGATAGGTAACACGAAATCCTCTTTTTTCAAGCTCCTGACAGGAACTCAGTACTGCCTGATGTTCAGTTTTGCAGGTTATGACATGGTTTCCATTCATTCTGTTTGCTTCACAGGTTCCGATCAACCCTAGATTGACGGCTTCAGTAGCGCCTGATGTAAAGTAGAGTTGGTTGTTTTTTGAATTGATAAGATCGCTTATTTGCATCCGTGCCAAATCAACAGCCTCTTCTGCATCCCATCCAAAAGCATGGCTGGAGCTGGATGAATTCCCGAATATTTCACTGAAATAAGGCAGCATCTCGTTTACTACCCGCGGATCGCAGGGTGTTGTGGCATTGTGGTCGAGGTATATCTTATTATTGTTCAACACGATTCTGTTTTGCAGGTTCATGAAATATATTACGATATATTTTTCTGTATATATCGATTAGAATAAAAATTACCGAAGTGTATTGTTTAGCCCCGGTTTTATATCCTAAGTGGAATTCTAAATGGATATTCTTCTTTCTTTTAATAAAAAGAATAGGCCTCCCTAATCGGGAGAACCATATTCTTTACTTTAATCCAGCAGATCACATTCTCAGATTTTCCATCTGCATAATCTGTAGCTGGAAAGGCTGTTCATATAATCTTTTGCCTGTTGCTTTGTAGAGTGAATTGCCCAAAGCAGCGAAAACAGGAGGGAAGAGCGGTTCTCCCAATCCCGTTGGATCTTCCTTGCTTTCTACGAAGTGAACCTCGATTTTTTTCGGTGCCTCACTATGCCGGATCATGCGGTATTTATCGAAATTTGTCTTGGTAGGAACTCCGTTTTCGAATGTCATTTCTCCATAGAAAGCATTGCCTATGCCATCCACGATTGCCCCCTCACCCATATTGGCTGCGGCATCGGGATTGACCACAATACCGCAATCAACTGCAGCAAAGACATTCTCAACTACAGGTTGATTGTCTTTGATACTGATGTCCACCACTTCAGCCACATAAGAATTATGACAGAAATAAGCAGAAACACCACGCGATATTCCATTCGGTACTGAAGACCAGTTTGATTTTTCCCTGACCAGTTCCAGTACGCCGGCATAGCGTTTCGGATCGTAATCATTATCCTTGCCTACAGGGTTGGTTTCCGCTCGCTTGAGTAATTCCAGACGGAATTCTATGGGGTCTTTGTCCATTTCTTCTGCTAATTCATCCAGAAAACTCTGCTCTGCTCCTGCGATAAAGTTGGATCTCGGTGCACGGAAAGCTCCTATTGTTATATTGGATTCGATCTGCCAGCCTTCTGCCAGGTAGTTATCAATCGCCCCTGCAGGGAATCTATTTGCATGGAGAGGAGATTCTGGAATTCCCCCTGCTTTTACATGAAGAGCAAGTAGGTTATTGTTTTCGTCCAGAGCAGCTCTGTAAGTAGCTGAATAGGTGGGGCGGTAAACTCCCGCACTCATATCATCTTCCCGTGTATAGACCATCTTTACAGGAGCCTGGATTTTCTGGGAAATCAGGGCAGCTTCTGTCAGATGGTGGCTATAGGCTCTGCGGCCAAATCCGCCACCCATTCTGGCAAGGTTGATCTGAATATTTTCTTTGGGAAGTCCCAAACTGCTCGAAATAGTGTTCATGATAAAATCAGGAGCCTGTGTAGGTCCATAGATGACTGCTTTGTCTCCTTTGACATCTGCAAAACAATTCATCGGTTCCATTGTATTATGGGCCAAAAACGGCGCTGAATAGGTCCGCTCAATTACCCGGGCAGCTTTTTTAAAAGCACCTTCCGGATCTCCGTCTCTTCGCTCTACCTTACCGGGGAGACTGATGTATTCTGCCATTCTTTCTTTGTGGGACTGAGAATTTTCCAGACCTGCGGGTACTTTGATGGCCGTATTTTCACCGCCTCTTCCAGCCATAGGAAAAGTGCTTTCCGGCGCTTTTTCCCATTCTGCTTTGAGGCTTTTCTTAGCCTGTAGCACTTCCCAGGTAGAATTTCCAACGATGGCGATAATCTCAGGGAAAGTGGTGGTGTCAAAGAAGTTTCGACCATAATCATCCTTGAAAACCTTTATTTTAAAAGCGTCCTGGATTCCGGGCATTCCTGTCACGGAACTCTTGTCAAATGATTTCAGCTTCATGCCAAAAGCAGGTGGATGAACTATTGCCGCATATTTCATTCCTTCCACTTTATGGTCTAGGGCAAACATCGGCTTTCCTGTGACGATTTTGGCTCCATCTACATTCTTTTTGGAATTACCGATGATCTTAAAATCAGCGATTTCTTTCAATTTCACAGTTTCTGGATCCGGAGCTTCCAGTGTACCTGCCAAGGAAGCCATTTCTCCATATCCTGCTTTTTTAGCAGAACCTTTATGTTCCACCGTTCCGTTATTGGTAGTGATTTCTCCAGCGGGAACATTCCAGGTTTGTGCAGCAGCATTGATGATCAATTGACGTGCGGTGGCACCTGCTGTCCGCAAAGGTTTCCAGCCTTGTCTGACTCCCTGGCTACCTCCGGTAAATTGCCTGTCAAATCGCTCCGGGTAGAAATCTGCCTGCTCTACAAATACATTTTTCCAATCCACATCCAACTCATCAGCAAGCAGCATTGGAAGAGCCGTTTTTACATTAGAGCCAAATTCCGGATTCGGGTTGAAAAGTGTAATAGCCCCATTTTCACCGATTTTGATATAGCTGTTAATAGCAAACCACTCATCAGGCATCGTCAATACTTCTTCAGCGGTGGGTTTACATCCGGCCAGCCAGCTGAAGCTCAGCATCATTCCTCCTCCTGCCAGTGTAGAGACTTTCAGGAAGGATCTTCTGTTTAATTTTTTATCAATTAATGTCATGATTTGCGCGGATTAGAGTGATTTGGAAGCAGTTTTTACGGCTGCTTTGATTCGGGTATAGGTACCGCAGCGGCAGATATTCCCGTTCATGGCATAAGAAATTTCTTCATCTGTAGGATTGGGATTTTCAGCTAAAAGTGAGGCTGCAGTCATTATCTGTCCTGATTGACAATACCCACATTGTGGCACATCATGTTCCAGCCAGGCTTTTTGCACTGGATGATCGCCTTTTTCGGACAAGCCTTCTATGGTAACCACTTTTTTGTCTTCAATCACACTGACAGGGTAGGAGCAGGATCTTACCGCTTCGCCGTCTATGTGGACGGTACATGCGCCACACTGGGCGATGCCACAACCGAATTTGGTTCCGACCAAATCCAGATGATCTCTCAATACCCATAACAAAGGGGTATTGGGATCGACATCTACATTCATTGATTTTCCGTTGATGCTTAGATTATACTGTGCCATAAGTGTTGTATTTATCTCTAAATTAATTATTTACAAGGAGTGTTGCTTACGAAATTCAAACGAAGCGTATTTTCTGCCATCGAATTATTACTATTTAAAAGGATTCTAAATTCAACCCGGATTATGCATTAGGTTTCGTTATAGCCCGTCCCGATTTATCGGGAAAGGTATTAATTGCAAGAAAATCAGGCTGTTTGGAAACTGAGGCATAGCACCGCTATGGTGAAGTTGAAAACAGCAATATAATGACTGATTTTGAAGCAATTAATGGCTGTAATAGAATTGCTAATGCATATTTCGGGTTAAAGTTACCATGAAAAAAGCCGCGCAAATCAGAGGCTCTGTTTGCGCGGCTTATCAAAATCCAAAAAGATAAGTGTCAAAAAGTATCCTTATTTGACGTCCCAGAAAATTTTCACATCTACTTTATCCTTTGCTGCTACAGCATTGTAATTTTCGGTGTTCAGTGATCTTTCAGTTTCAGGGTAAAGTAATCTCGCAGGAGGCAATGAAGATTGAGTAGAACTTGGATCATTTACAAAGTTCAATTTTGGATAGCCTGTTCTTCTTAGTTCTGACCAAGCTTGGTATGCGTACATCAGGCCGTGATTAAGCCATTGTTGGGTTGCGATTTTCCCGAGCTTCTCCTCCATTGAACCTTCATAAGCGATCAGATCACTTGCTAAGAAGGCATTGATTTCTGCTTCAGTAGGAGGTGTCTCAGCCTTGAAAGCGGTTCCATCGGCATTGTCATTGATGCTATTGATGTGGTATAGGAATTCAATGGCCTGTCTGATGCCGGTGTTGTAGGATTCAGCTGCTGAAGCCCCGATTCCCCAGCGCTCCGCAGCTTCTGCTTTGAAGAAACTGATTTCTGCGGCTGAAATGATCAAACCCGGGAATTTATCATTTCGGCTGTATGTAGCCGTATCGAGTCTTGAGAAATAGTTTGCTGAAAGAGAGTCTGTCACTCGTGATCCAGCCCAATCTACAGGTACGCCTACAAAGTCACCGTTCTTGTTTTCAGCAAACATCGCCTTCAATCTTGGATCTTTGCTGGGCACCATCAACTCATTGACCATGTATCCAGGAGCAGGAAGGCCGATTGTTGCATCCTTTATACCCGCACCATGGTGACCTAAAACAGAGTTCAGTTCTGTACCTCTTGCTACAAATTGGACGGTTTCATCTATGTTGGATACTACCGGATACACTGATGGATTAGTTAGAATCTCGTTAGCAATAGCCTGCGCTTTTGCTTCGTCATAATAGGAAATCCGCATTGCCAGCCTTAATCTTAGTGAGTTGGCATAGATCTTCCATTTCTCTACACTTCCTTGATGCAATACATCTGCATTGTCAAAGGCAGATTTGTAAAAAGAAACCGGAACGTAACTGTTTAAATAATCTGAGATATTCTTCAGATCATCCAGCATCAGGTTATAGATGTCTTCAGCGGTATCATATTTAGGACGGACTATTTCTCCACCTGTGGTGATCAATCCACCAGCCTCAGTGAACGGTATATCTCCCCAAATGTCCACCATTTGAGAAGTTTGCTCATAAAGATGAATCTTAGCTGTCTCCATAAACAGACGGTACTGTTCTTTCTCAGTCTCATCTTCAATCGCTTCGTGATGGTTTTCCATTTCTCTGTAGCTAGCAACAAAGCTCAGGTAGTAATAGTCCCATCTGTCCTGATTGTATGCAGTGGCTTGCTCATAGATCTTTTGACCATTGGTGTAGCCATTTGTCTGGGTATAGGTTCCCAACATGGGGATCTGGAAAGTGAACAGGTTCCAATATCTTGGAAATGTTGTATTTCTGTTTTCCAGATTGTGATTATACAGGAAGCCTGTATAAAGTTTATCCAAGCTTGCGGCTACAGATTTTTCCGGATCATAATAATTATCCTCAAAATCGCTTTCTGTACAGCCAAATGCTAGTACTGCCAGTAATACAAAACTTATATGTCTTAACTTAAATTTCATGTTTTTCATACCTTAAAATTCTTGAAGTAGGATTAGAAAGATGCTCTGATAGAAATACCATACGAACGTGAAGCTGCACCGCCATTACCGATTCCACCTCTTGTCAGGTAGTTGGTGCCCACAGCTGCTTCAGGATCCAAGTGAGGCAGAGACTTGTAGAGATAGAACAAGTTTCTTCCATAGGCAGAAAGTGTCAGATTCTGCGTTTTCAGCTTTTTCGTCACTGAGTTAGGCATGGTATAGGATATTACCAATTCGCGTAGCTTGATGTAATTATTGTCAAACACAGCTGATTCATACGTTCCATTAAGGCCAGAACCAGGGTAGGATCCCCAATAGTATGTGTTCATGTAATAGTTTGGCGCGTCCACAATGATGGCATTAGTTTCGCCATCCGCATTGACTCCGTCCATGACCATACCGTCGTGGAAAATAGTCTCGCCGTTTGGCCCAGCACTCACGTTAGGAGCACTTACGAAGGTTCCGTCAGCAGCTTCGTAATACGGCAACCCACCATATTCCTCACTTCTTCCAAAAAGGGTCTCTTCATACATACCAGCACTTCTGGAATATTGAATGGAAGGAGAATAAACTTGTGCACCCCATTTGTAATCAATTACAGTGTTCAGGTTGAAGTTCTTGAAGTTTAAGTTGGAGATGAATCCACCTGCAGCTTTTTCCTGCACATTACCTAGTTTCACAAGTTTGCTGTAGTCAGGAATGTAGTATCCATCATCTCCTACAAGCAGTTCGCCGCTTTCATTTCTGGTCAAAGTATAACCCATGATATCACCGGCTGGCTGACCAATCTGAGAAACTATCTGAAGTGAACCATTGTCCGGACGACTATGAATAAGAGTCTCTAATCCTGGCATAAGTTCAGATACCTCGTTTCTGTTGAAGCCCGTGTTGAACTGAATGTCCCAGTTCCAGTTGGCTGTTTGGATCGGAGTTACTGATAAGCCCACTTCAAAGCCGTAGTTGTTCATGCTACCCACATTTGAGAGGACGTTGCCTGCTCCAGTGGTGGAGGGAACTTGCAAGCTTAAGATCATGTCATTGATCTTGTTTTGATAGTAGGTCAAGTTTAAGCCAAAGCGGTTGTTGAACATTTTGTTTTCCCAGCCGATTTCAGCCTCATGCTTGATCTCGTTTTTCAAATTGTTGTTACCATACGCGGACAAGGGATATAGCGCCGGCTTACCGTCAATACTGTACGCACTGTAGGATACGTTTGCTCTATACAATGCTGGTGGATTACCCACTACACCATACGATGACCTGATTTTGGAGTAATTCCAGAAAGCCGGGAGCGTCACCACTTGACTCAGTTCAAAAGCAGCACTTACAGAGGGATAGTAGAACTTGTTGTTTTCAAAGTGAAGAGTCGAAGTACGCTCCTGACGAATTGATGTCTCTATAAACAGGTAGTCATTGATGTCCAGAGAAGCCATTGCAAAAAGACCATCTTTAATAGATTTACTTCTACTTGAACTTCCTCTTGTCAAGTTTCTGGAAGCTTTTAAGCTATACCAGTTTTCTTGGGTAAGACCACCGTCTGTATTCTGTGAAGTATATCGGTAGTTTTCTTCTCTTGCTTGGTATCCACCTCTCAAGTTTAAGTTTAACTTATCGTTTATCTGAAGGTTGTAGCTCAATAATAGATCACCATAGAATATGCTGTAAACATTTGTTTCTGTGCTGTAATAGCCAGAATTGTTCACAGACAGGGGAACTGTATTCGGTTCTTTGTTTTCAGTAGCATATCCGGTATAATCTGTTCCTACACGGCCCCGTAGTGTAAGGTTGTCCAAGATATCATAAGTCAAAGTCATTGCCCCCATGAGGCGGTTGGTCTGCTCGATATATTGTCGTTCCCGTTGGGTCCAATAATAGTCCATATAATCCCGGCCTGAGACTGGCAGCTTAAACGCTTCTTCTGGATCATAAGCATTATCACCTGCTGTAATGTACTTGTACCCTTTACTTGTCTTATAATATTGCTCGTACCATTCGATATTATTCGCAGGATTGATGAAGCCCGAATAGTTATTGCTGATCCGGTCTACCATCCAAGGTCTGTTGGTCACCTTATCATTAATATAAGTAGATACTAGGTCTACGTTTAGTTTAGGAGATATGGAATATTTACTGTTCAGGTTGAACGTATTTTTACCCTGCTCTCCACCTTCCATGATACCTTTGTAATCGTTGCGGGTATAAGAAAGTCTATAATTTGACTTCTCGTTACCATTGTGAATGGCGACGTTGTAAATTCCACTGTGGCCTGTTCTATAGAAGTTTTTCAGGTTGTCTTCGTACGCTACATAGGGTCTGATCTGACCATCCCAGAAATACACATCACTTCCATCCATTTTAGGGCCGAATTGCCCCCATGCGTTAAAAAGAGGTGATTTTACAGTCTGTCCGTTGATTTGTCTTTCTACCCAACCTTGCTCATTGGCACCTTGCGACATATTGGTGGCACGATCATAGCCTGGTCCGAATACATTCTGTACATCCGGTAGTACGCCTACCCGCTCGATTCCATAGGAGAGATTGAAGTCAACGCCCATGCCATTGGATGCTCCTCCATCTTTTGTGGTGATCACAATCACCCCTGCAGCGGCATCAGAACCATACAATGCAGAAGCTGCAGCTCCTTTAAGAATATTGATGGATTCGATGTTTTCCGGATTAATATCCAATAGCCCATTTCCTTGGATTCTTGGGCTGCTCCAGTAGCCATCATTGTTGGCTTCACCGTTTCTGGAGATAACCCCGTCTACTACAAGGAGTGGTTGTCTCTGCGAGTCAATGGAACTCAGGCCTCTGATCTGAACAGAAACAGCACTGGTAGATCCACCAGGATTGGTAGCAATGGTCACTCCCGGTGCTTTAGCATACAGCGCAGATGCCACGTTGGTCGGAGCAGATCTCACAATGTCCTCGCCACCGACTGTAGATACAGCATAGCCCAATTTTCTTGGGTCTTTTTCGATACCCATTGCTCCTGTGACTACAACCTCCTGAAGGTCGTTGACATCGGGTGAAAGTTGGATGTCAATGGTGGATTTACCTCCGATCTCCACGTCTTGTGGCTCATAGCCTACAAATGAAAATGTCAACTTGGTTTTACCGGCCGGCACATTGAGCTTGTACTTGCCATCAAGATCGGAGATAGTGCCGACATTGGTGCCCGCTACCAGAATGCTTGCACCTGGAATTCCCTGACCGGTTTCGTCTGTAATAGTTCCGCTAACTACTACTTCTTGTGCCCAGGCGCTCAAACCTAGAAACAAGCTTAAAACTACTGTTAGTAAAATTTTGTGTTTCATAAAATTTAATGGGGTTGTTTATTTTTTTGAATTCACTCCTTTGAAGGATCATTAAACCAGGCTGTTTGTGCTGGTTACCAACTTGCATTCTATCACTTATTTAATTAGTAGATTATCTAAAAACTTAATCTTTTCTTTATTTGAAAAGAGAATTATTTAAAGAATACCTAACGACTTTTGCTATATTTTTTGCGTACCAAAGTACGCACATAATTCACTTTATCAAAAAATATTTTGTAAATGTTGCCGCACACAGTATGTTTGTTTGCGATAACACAGAAAATATGGGGAAGAATTAGAAGATACTCAAAATCAACGAATTTGCTTTTGGGTTGGGAAAAATCTAGGAAATTGGATCGTTTGGTGAAAAGGCTTTAAAAGAAGGAATTCTTTATTAACAAATCATTAATACTAGAATCTGTGCATATGTTGATTTGCTATTCCGATATGTGACCAAAAATTTTTATTTTGAAAATATGATTTTCTTTATGGAAGAATCACTAAAAACTTTTTACACCCAAAAGTTTAAGTAGAGCATCCTGCAGAAGAGTAACTTTCGATAAGGAGGATGGTAGAGAATATCTTATCGATACTGAATGCAATTAATCAGGGATGAACTATCTAAATTACCATCCCAATTACCTCAAATAAACCTGTTCCCAAAATGGAGAAAAATAAGATGATCCGGATTAAAGACATTGCCAAGTTATGCGGTGTGTCTGTCGGAACTGTTGACAGAGTCATTCACAAGCGGGGAAAGGTATCAGATGAAGCGCTGAAGAAGGTAGAGAAGGTGCTGCAAGAAATTGATTATACCCCCAATCTGTTGGCTAAAACTTTGGGTTCAAATAAAATATTTAATGTCGCGGTTTTGGTGCCGCATCCCAATCAGGATCCGTACTGGAACCTTTGCATTGCAGGCCTTGAAGCCTCCATAGAAGAGTGGAAGCCTTATAATATGGAATTGAAGTCCCATTTTTTTGAGCTACATAACTCTAATTCATTCAAGGAAGTAGCCCAAAAATTGTTGGAGTCAGAACCTGATGCAGTACTCAGTGCTCCTATTTTTTATAATGAAGCCCTGGAAGTATTTAGGAAGCTGGAAGAGTTAAATATTCCCTACATTCATTTCAATACCCAGATACCTTCCGTACACCCTCTTGCGTTTATTGGGCAGGATCTTTATCAAAGCGGCCGGTTGGGGGCGTCCCTATTGGATCTGGCGACAAAAGGACAGAAAGGAACTCTTTCTATTTTCCATGTGAGTGAGAATATAAAGCATTCCACCCACTTCAAAGAAAAAGAAAGGGGGTTTCGCGAGTACTTTGAAGCTAAAAATGATGCTGACCGCAACATCAGCTCCATAATAATTGAAGAAAATGATATGGGTTCTCTTGAGAAAAACCTGGCAGGAGCCTTAGCAAGTGAAGGGACCATTGGCTTGTTTATCCCAACTTCATCCGGAGCCAAAATAACAGCAGAGATCATACGCAAAAATGGTATAAATAGCATCTGTATTGTTGGCTATGATTTACTGGAAGAAAATGTAAAATTGTTGAAAACCGGGGAAATTGATTTTTTAATCAATCAAAACCCAGACCGTCAAATTTTTAGAGGAGTGCATCATCTGGCAAACCATCTTATTTTTAATAAGCAAATACCTGATCAGGAGCTTTTCCCATTAGAAGTTATTACCCGTGACAATGTGGACTCCTATATAAAGTTTTCTATTCAATAGCTACTCCAGTTGTAGCACATTGGAAGTAATACATACATGAAAATTGGGTTGATCCGTTGGAAGATGGAGAATCGTAAGGATGAAAGAAAGTAATGGATTCAGTTCAATCCATAGTTATACAAATTTGCTTTTACTGAGTCTTTGTTAGCTAACTTAGTTAATAATCTATTTTGCCCGCTTTTGTAATTCTAAACTTTGCATTCGTGTTTTTGCAAATAATCAGGGATATTCGGGTTATGTTTTATAATCAGATATAACTCCCAATTCATGAGAAAGCTTTTATGTATACTACTTTTTAGTAGCTCAGTGGCTGCAGCCCAACAGAACTCTCAAATTCAACAGCGTACATCCATCGAAACTGAATCCCGGTCGATCCGGCAAGATGTACCCATGACCAATTCGATCCGGAGGGCATTTTCCGAAGGAACGCGGGATTTTACAGGTCGGCCAGGAGCAAATTATTGGCAACTCGAAACAGATTATACGATTAAAGCCAGTTTGGATCCCTCTACTCAAACTATCACAGGAACTGAGAATATTCTAGTACATAATAACAGTAAAGACAGTTTAAACGAAATTGTACTTCGGCTGGACCACAACGTTTTCCGGGCAGATGTGCCCCGGGGATTTTCTGTACCAGCAGAAACTACCGAAGGGATGGTCTTGACAGCGATAAAGGTAGCAGGTGAATCGGTAGATCTTTCTGCGTCCCCCTCTGGCAGAAATGATCCCCCTTCGCTCCGGGTTTCAGGATTACACACCACAATAGCTACCATTACGTTACCAACGCCAATCCATCCTGGCAGTAACGCATCGATTGAAATAGATTGGCACACCAAGCTTCCAGGTGGGGATTCCGGCAGGGGGCACCGTATGACACAGCGATTTGACAGTACATTGTTCCAACCTACCCAATGGTTTCCAAGACTGGCGAAGTATGATGATCTGCGCGGCTGGGAGACCAATGTATACCTTGGGCCTGCTGAGTTTTTTAATAATTTTGGAAAATTTGACGTATACCTCACAGTTCCAGCAGGATGGATAGTAAGTGGTACGGGAGTATTACAAAATCCAGAAGAAGTACTGACTCCTGCGGTTTTGGCCAGATGGTCAGACGTAACCGATTCTGATGAAGTGATCACCATCGTGGGAGAGGGGGAGAAAGGGGCAGGTAAGTCTACAGTAGCAGGAGATCAGCTGACTTGGCATTTTGTAGCAGATAAAGTCAATGATTTTGCTTGGGCTACATCTGACCGGTTTATTTGGAAGGGAACGAGGGCGATTATACCCGAGAAAGGTCCTGTTCCTATCTACATGGTTTATATCCCAGAGCGGGCTAAGTATTTTACTAATGCGGCCGAAGTAACCCGTCATGCATTGGAATATTATTCTAAACTTTGGGCACCTTATCCATTTCCCCAACTTACGCTTCAGGATGGCCCGAGTGCGGGAATGGAATACCCAATGGTGATCAATTCAAATCAAGGGGCGGCTGACCATGAAACCGCGCACCAGTGGTGGCCAATGATGCTCGGTACGAATGAGATCCGTTATGGCTGGATGGATGAAGGGCTCAACCAATACATGAATATCCTCTCTGCGGCAGACGAAAAGGGAGTTCCGTATAACCTAAATGAATTGGGACAAAGCTACGGTCGTATAAGTGGAAGCGAAGATGAAGCTCCCTTGATGTGGAATGCAAATTATGCCGGTCCGGGATATGGATTTCAGACTTATGCCAAAACACCCCTAATGCTTTCTATGCTGGGTGGCATAGTGGGAGATGAGGCTGTAATTGCGGCGATAAAAAAATATACAGCGGCATGGGCATTCAAACATCCATCTCCTTGGGATTTTATGTTTTTCATGAATCATGAACTGGGACAGAATCTTGAGTGGTTCTGGTATTATTGGTTGTTCACCACCGAACGTGTGGAAGGTTCTATTAAGCAAGTAACCACAGAAAATGGAACTACAACTGTTACCGTGCATCAAGCAGGGGAAATGCCTTCTCCGGTGGTACTACTTGTGGAGTTTAATGAAGTTGGTGCGCCTATTAAAACACTTCCTAATGCCAAAATGATAAATGACCACACGGCAGAAGTTACTTGGCCAGTGACTGTTTGGATGAATGGTAGCCGTACATTTGATGCAGTAATGGATTTTGGTGACCGGGATATTAAGAAGATTACGTTGGATCCTAATGGGAGATTTCCGGATAAGGATTTGGAAGATAACATTTGGTCAAAGGCAAATTGATGTTGTTTGGAGGTAGTTAGGTGACGCGAATGAACAAAATAAACTTACTGTGACCTTCAACATCCTACTGTCAACACTTTGAGTTCTGACAGTTTATAATGATCCAACTTAGAACATATAAAATTGAAAATAGCATGGGCAATGGGTAAATTTCAGAAATAATAAAAAGACGATGAAAAAGCAATTGGACCCAAATGAACAAGAAGAGCTCCTCGAATTAGTACGGACCCGATTTGAAAATAATATGAACCGGCACAAGAAAGCGAAGTGGGAAAGTGTGTTGGCTAAACTGAAGTCTGATCCTGCTAAACTTTGGTCCCTTCATCAAATGGAAATTACAGGAGGGGAGCCGGATCTGGTTTCACTTGGTAAAGAACAAGGAGAACATCTTTTTGTCGATTGTTCTAAAGAAAGCCCAAAAGGAAGAAGGAGTGTCTGCTACGATCAAGCGGCACTCGAATCAAGGAAAAAGCATAAACCAGATCATAGCGCCTTAGGTATGGCTGAGGATATGGGAGTAGAACTTCTGACGCAAGAGGAATACATTAACCTCCAAAAGTTTGGGGAATTTGATACCACCACATCAAGTTGGGTGATCACACCAGATGATATTAGAAAGAAGGGAGGAGCTATTTTTGGGGATTTCCGCTATGGTAAAGTCTTTATTTATCATAATGGTGCGGATTCTTATTATGGTGCCAGAGGCTTCCGTGCTTGTTTGAGGGTTTAAAGTTGAATCACGAGGCAAGAATCAGTGAGCAGTCGCAGGTCGCAGTCGCAGTGGACAGCCGCAGTAGGCAGTTGCAGTGGACAGTCGCAGTGGACAGATTATAGAACACTTATGTCTGTGACCGTAAACCGTGGACGAAAAACACTGAACACTGAAGATGTCAGGGCTATGCCCCTTTGCTTTTCCAGTTGAACCTTTTTGTTCTACTAAGAAATCAGGGCTACGCCCCTCAATTGGCGCTCTAAACTGAATACTGAACACTGAACACTGAACACTGAAAACACCCCACATCCCAGCCACTTTGACTGCTATGCGGTGGTCTGTCGACCGTGGACCGTGGACGAAAAACACTGAACACTGAAGATGTCAGGGCTATGCCCCTTTGCTTTTCCAGTTGAACCTTTTTGTTCTACTAAGAGATCAGGGCTACGCCCCTCAATTGGCGCTCTAAACTGAATACTGAACACTGAACACTGAATACTGAAAACACCCCACATCCCAGCCACTTATACTGCTATGCGGTGGTCTGTCGACCGTGGACCGTGGACGAAAAACACTGAACACAGAAGATGTCGGGGCTATGCCCCTTTGCTTTTCCAGTTGAACCTTTTTGTTCTACTAAGAGATCAGGGCTACGCCCCTCAATTGGCGCTCTAAACTGAACACTGAACACTGCATACTGAAAACACCCCACATCCCACACAACAACTGAATACTTGGACTGCTATGCGGTGGTCTGTCGACCGTGGATCGTGGACGGATTACTGAATTTAACAATACTGAATACTGAATACCGAATACTGAAAACACCCCACACCCAACATCCTTCACCTATTCCTTGATATTGAACCCTAGTTTATCCAATCCCTCTTTCACTTCTGGAGCTCCCATAAACAACTTCCATCCCAAGCCAGTCCGATAATTCTCAATCATGGTAACCATCGGTCCCTGGTCGATGGCAAGGTATCGCTCAGGATAGAATTCATGCTCCGGACTCATCGCATCATAGAACCCGTATCTGCCCAGTACTTTCTCTCCATAATTATAATATAAGTTTTTGATCACTTCCATTGATTCCTTTGGCGTGTATGGTATGGATGAAACAGCGGCAGTTGGACTGATGACGCCTGTGTCATTTGATGGAAAATGCGCATTATATCCATTGATAGAGTAGGAGGCAGTCAATCCCCAAAGATCTTCCCCATATCCTTTATGATTTTCTGGATTATCGATGCACCACGCACGGTTGATAAGTGTATGATTCCGGTTGAGCTCCTCATAATTAGCGTATTGATCTTCCAGTCCCATCGGATTCAGTCCCAAGTAGGAATAATGTGCCCAGAATAGCGGTCCGCCAAATTTTTCTGCACCATTGTGCTTGAGTAGAAGTTTATAGCCAAATGCCTCATTGGTTGATTTAATAGCTCCACTTCGTGCCCAACCTTCATGGTATGCCTTCGCATCAATAGTATGTGTAGGCGAGGAGGCTGCGAGAACATAGGTGATCAGACATTCGTTGTACCCTTCCAGCGCAAAATTCATGTCCCATGCATAATCTGGCGACCAATGCCAATAAAGCACATTTTTGCCACCTTGCGTATACCAACTCCAGTCCATTTCCTTCCATAGTTGGTCAATTCGATCTGCTACCGCTTTTGATCGGTCATCACCATCTTTGAAGTATTCCCGTACTGCCAATAATCCTTGCATCAAGAAGGCAGATTCTACCAGATCACCACCATTGTCTTTTTGCCCGAATGGCTTTACTTTACCCGTTTGACCATTGATCCAATGTGGCCACACTCCATGAAACCGATCAGCTTTTTCCAAGAATCCAACTATTTTTTCAAATCGGGCAAGTGCTTGTTCCCGGGTGATCCAGCCTCTTTCTATTCCGGCTAAAATTCCAATAATTCCCATACCTGATCCACCGGTGGTTACTATATGTGCGTCATTTTCTGGATATTCCCCATCCATATGGATCCGCTCCGGTGCAAGACCAGAATTTGGCTCGGCACCATTCCAGAAGTATCTGAAGGTGTAGAATTGCACCATATCCAGCAGCTCTTCATCGCTCATCTTGCGGGTCTTCGTGACAGAACTTCCTACAATTGATGAATCTTGCCCTGAATAAGCTCTGATTTGGTAATTAAGATCTACTTCCTGACCAAGATCATTGACAAAATCTAAGAAAAGGGTATCAGAAGTTTCCCCTCTGTGCGTGTAGTTTTCATCATCCATGCTGACCCATACACCATACGAATCCGCAGAAGTGCTTTTGTTCCAAGCCAGCTCCACATGAATATCATAGGGAGTGGCGGAAATGGTGCTTTCGGCTGTTTCTGTAGCAGAATCGGAGCAAGAGAAAAAAGCCAGGCTCAGTGTGAATATTGAGAGAAGGTGGTTTTTCATTTTATAGATAAATAATAAGATATAAGATAGCTGGATTTTCAGCTTTATCGTTTGTACTCTTTTCTTTAAAAGAGTATGTAGCTGTCTCAGATTCTGTTATCCAATTACAAGTAAAGCGAAGAATCTCAATGTACTTTAGATGTATATTAAAATTTCCTGTCTACCGGAAGGCCGGATTTACGCTGTTTGCAATGATGGATGCTTTTGAGACAGCCTTATATTCTAGTTTTTGGTGAGATTTTACCTCAAAGTCGCAGCATTATTCCCGAGCCTGCTCGAGTTATAATTTACGAGCCTGCTTGATTTACGTCTTTAAGCTACGTCGAAGGGTCAATACCCTGGATTCTGCGTCAGGGTGCCACCACTGATATCAATTTCTGACTGAGGAATTGGATACACCTCATGCTTGCCCTGTGTCCAGTTGATTCCAAGAGCTGCAAATACTTCTTGGGCTCTTTCTTGTCTCACCAGATCAAAATATCGGTGCTGCTCCATTGCCAGTTCCACTCTTCGCTCATGCCAAATCGCCTCACGAAGTTCTGTCTGATTTGTAGTGGAAATATCCGGTAAAATACCATCATTCCCCTGACGTGCCCGGGCTCTAACTTGGTTCAGATAGACCAAGGCTTGTGTGGAATTTCCCAGTTCATTTGCTGTTTCCGCGGCAATAAGAAGTAGATCAGCATATCTGAACAGGCGGATGTTTGCTCCACTGTTGCCATAGTTGATCGGAGGCCGTTCCGGTACCCAAGCCTTCTGGCTGAACCGTGCATTGGCACCCATATTAGGATCTGCTATCACCACTTCGCCAGTGGACAAGGTATCTCCATTGTTGATCACGGTAGCATCCAGCCTTGGGTCTCCCTCTTCAAATGAAGCTATCAGATCAGCAGACGGGCTGTTGAAGCCCCAGCCGTTATTCGGGTTTCCCCGGATTCCCTGTACTTCATTGAACTGCGAACTTCCACCGCCTTGCTCTAAAGCGACAGTAGAGACTTCAAATATGCTTTCAGAGGAATGCTCTCCTTCTCTTCTGAAAATAGCTTCATAGTCCGGATAAAGTGCATACTCCCCACTTTCGATTACTTCAGTAGCGTTATCAAATGCTTCTTGATATTCTTTTTGAAACAGGTGAACTTTGGCCAGATAGGATTTGGCAGCTCCTGAAGTTGCCCGACCAAGATCAGCTGCGCCATATTCTGATTTAGTAGGAAGGTTTTCTGCCGCGTAGGTCAGATCTTCTTCTATGAACGAATAAATCACATCTTTGGAGACCCTGGCCTGATTGTATTCGTCGGGATTAAGAGGTGCTTCAATCAGCGGGATATCGCCGTAAGCGCGAACCAAAAAGAAATAGAAATAAGCTCTTAGAAATCTCGCCTCACCAATCAACCGGGCTTTAAGCGCCTCATCCATATCAATTCCGGGTACATTTATGATGACCTGATTTGCCCGGAAGATTCCTTGGTAATATCCCTGCCAGATACCATTTACTGCAGTATTATTTGCGTCAAATGTGAAGTCATTAATGTCTTGTAAAAATCCTGAATCGCCGGGAACACTTCCTTTGTCCGCGTCATCAGAAGCAATATCCGTCACCCCGATATAGGAAAAGACATGAACATTGAAACTTCTCAAGTGAGCATAAACGGCATTCACTGCCTGAGTAGCCTGGTTTGCATCCTTAAAGAAATTCTCTGAAGTAAGTTCTCCTTTTGGAGCTTTCTCGAGGAAATCATCACAAGAGAATAATACAGCTCCCAAAAATACGCTGATGCAAAACGCCAAGAATCTATTTTTCGTTATATTTTTCATGATTAATTTCGGGTTAGAAGTTAGCAGACACGCCGACATTGAAAGTCCTCGCTAAAGGATATATTCCAGAATCATAACCAGTTCCGGTTACCGTTCCACCACCAATTTCTGGCGTATAGCCAGTGTATTTGGTCCAGGTGAATATGTTCGTTCCGGATAAATAGACACGAAGATTCTGCACCTTAATTTGATTCAGCACTACCTCAGGAAAGCTATAGCCCACCTGAAGGTTTCTCAGCCTTAGGAAAGAGCCGTCTTCTACAAACCGATCAGAGACTTCATAATTATGGCCACCATTCGTCACCCGGGGTTCCGTATTACTGGTACCTTCCCCGGTCCATCGATCTAAGTAGCTAGTTTCAAAATTGTAAGTATTGAATCTGGTCTGCTTTTTAGAGTTGTAGATTTCATTGCCTGCTGTACCGTTGAAGTCGGCTCTCAAATCAAAGCCTTTGTAGTCAAATCCAAAGTTGAACCCGAAGATCAAATCAGGAATAGGGCTACCAAGGATTACTCTGTCATTGTTGTTGACTTCGCCATCTCCATTCGTGTCTTCAAAAATCAAGTCACCTGGTACTTCTGTTCCCCTGTTCGGAGTGGAGTTGATCTGCTCCTGATTCTGGAAAACTCCTGCAGTTTTATAGCCGAAATAATGTCCGATGGATTCTCCAACAATCGTCCGTGAACCCAAATATCCACTGATGCCTACAGCACCACCATAAATTGCTTCATTTCCTGCCCCAATATCCAGTACTTTATTATTGACTGTGGAAAGAACTGTTCCGATGTAATAGTTGAAATCACCGATCTCATCTCGCCAATTCAGACTCAGGTCAATTCCCTTGTTTTCTACGCTGGCGGCGTTTATAACTGGATTATTTGCCGAACCGACATAATTCGGAATTGGAACTGCCACCAAGATATCGTTTGTACGTCTGTAGTAATAATCCACTTCTCCGGTCAGTTTTTCTTCAAAGAACCCGAACTCGAAGCCGATATTGGAGGTAATTGTTTCTTCCCATTTGATAAATGGATTTGCCAATCTAGTCAATGTGGCGCCGTATATCAGCTCCTCATTTTCACCAAAGACTGCATTTTCGTTGCCTGACACTACAGGTCTTCCTTCATAAGATCCTATTTTATCATTCCCGATCATGCCCCAGCTGCCTCTGATCTTCAAATTGGAGAGCACGGCCTGGTTTTGTAGAAATCCTTCTTCGATAATATTATATCCTAATGCTATGGAAGGGAAATTCCCGTAGCGGTTTTCAGAGCCAAACCGTGATGAACCATCCCTACGGAATGTACCTGTAAATAGGAATTTGTCTTTGAAGGTGTAATTCACCCGGAAAAGATAGGAAAGCATAGACCAGTCCATGGCTGTATTCAGGTTGGTCTGGCTGGTGAGTTCTCCCGCACTAAGGTACCAAAGGGACGGATCTTCACCGGGAAGATTTCGTCTGGCACCTCCCAAAGTTTCAGTGTAAAAATCTTGTGTGGTAATACCGCCCAGAACATTTAATCGATGATCATCCCATTCTTTGGAATAAGTAACGGTGTTTTCCCAAAGAATATTACGGTTTCTCAAATTCTCAACATTCACAGAGTTTTCCAGATTTTGCTGGGTAGGGGATACAATGAATACCGGGGTAAAGGATTTGGTGTCCTGAAATTCAAAATCAAAACCCAAGCTGCTCCGGAACGTGAAATTTTTCAAGAAGTCGACATCCATGAAAAGGTTTCCGACGGCACGGTAATCATTGGTTTTGTTATTGGAATTGTATTCAAATTGTGCCGCTGGATTACCCACCGGAGTGGTATTCGTATAGCTGCCATCTGGCTGTACCGGATCAAAAATAGGATAAGCTCTGTAGGCATTTCCCACTACACCGGGTTCATTTTGCTGATTGTAGTAGATAAAGGACAAGTTGTGCCCGAAGGTGACAGCTTCGCTGAATTTGTACTGGTTATTGACCCGGAAAGTAAGACGCTCATATCCGGATTCTTTGACCACGCCTTCTTGTGTGAAATAGTTGGCGCTGACATTGAAGCTGGTATTTTTTGTACCGCCTGTAGCTCCCAGCGTGACACTGGAAATTGGTGCGGTCTGGAAGATGTAGTCCTGCCAATCCGTTCCCTCTCCATAGTCGTTTACATTGTAGATGGGCTCATTTCCTACATTTTGTTCCAGTTCATTCGCCAGCTGTGCAAATTGTCGTGCGTTCACCAGATCTATTTTATTGGCAACCTGCTGGATCCCTGTATAGGCATCTATTGAAATTCTTGTTTCGGTATCGAAATCGCCTTGTTTGGTGGTGACCATGATGACACCATTTGCACCCCTTGACCCGTAAATAGCAGTAGCAGAAGCATCTTTCAATACTTCCATAGACTCAATGTCATTTGGGCTCAAGAAATCAATATTATCCAGTAGCATTCCATCCACCACATAGAGCGGTGAGGAATTATTTAATGTGCCCACACCACGGATCCGAACAGTTGATCCAGCTCCCGGTGCTCCCGAATTGGATGTGACTTGTACTCCACTTACCCGGCCTTGTAGCGATTGGGTGGCATCGGATACAGGCAATCTGCTGATGTCTTCGGTTTTGATGCTGGAAATGGCTCCTGTCAAGTCACTTTTACGCTGCATGCCATACCCGACCACGACAAATTCATCCAGATCACCTAAGTCCTCTTCGAGCGTCACATCGATGACGCTTTTATCTGCCACCGGGATTTCCTGGTTTACGTAGCCAACAAAAGAATATACTAAGGTGGCATCTTCAGGTACATTAATGGAGTACTTGCCATCTAAATCAGATACTGTCCCGTTGGTGGTACCCTTAATTATTATATTCACACCAGGTAAGGGTTCACCATAAGGATCAAGTACAGTCCCAGAGACTGTGCTGGTTTCTTGCGCAAAGGCACTAAACGCGAATAGCTGTAAGAATAGGAGAAGAAATAAAACAGGCAGTCTGTTGTTTCTACAGGACCTGTACTTCTCAGGTAGTAGTTTTTTCATTGGGCTTTTGTTGGTTTTGGTTGATGTTAAATTTTCCAAATGCTGTGCTAGATGAAAAACAAATGAAGCTAGACAACGCATTAAGAGATTGAAAAAATCACTGCCAAAATCACTTAAAAAGTGGAAGAAATGGATTGAAATTTATAGGAGTAATTCCCGTTTTAATTTCAATAAAAAATAGGATTGAAGCCTAAGAAAACAGTTTTTTGGAAGTAAATTCCCGTTTGGTTAGCAATCCATTACAAACTGGTCAAGAGTGGGCTTTAATTGAGCTCGTGAGTTCTATCGAGAAGTATATCATTCCATTCCGGTTGATGCACACCCTTGAGATCAAGTTGCATTTTTAATTTGACCCGAAAGCTACTTATGGCATTTACGCGTAGATCTAATAGCTTCGAAAGTTCTTCAAGCGTGAGTTTGTCGTGCTCTGAAATGACTGTATAGGATAAGTAAAAAGCTTTCTCAATGGGAATCCGGATCCCATGGAAGATAGTTCCGGATGTAGCAGATTCTGCGTAGCCACATTTGGAACATCTGCGTGTGAAGACCTTGGAAGATTTCGAATATTTAGTATTGGAGCAAGCTTTGCAATAGTATTTATTCGCCCATTTAATGGTTTCAAGATACCGAAGACAAGCCGTAGAATCTGGAAATATCCCTTTAAATTCTTCATATGACATCCGTTTATTCGTGATTCTTGCCCTTAGATTCTCCCTTAGTTGAGATTTAAGGCTCCAGTTATCCTTATCAAGCAGGGAGTTGATCCGCTTGATTTCTTCGTCTTTTTCGAGGATTCGCTGGTTGGAATCATTCAAAAGTTGATTTTTTGTGGCCAGTTCTTGAGTCCGCTCCGCTACGCGTTGTTCAAGTTCCCGATTGACTTTATCCTTCAGTTTGTAATTGGCCTCTGCCTGCCGAAGTGACCTCATCAACGCGCGATCCCGATTCTCTTTTAAGATTTTTACACGGTCTCCCAAAGCCAAAGTGAGCAGGAGCATTTCAATTAGAAAAGCTAGGTGCAGGCAGTAATAAAGCACTGTACTGTGGGGGATTATGGCTGTATGAACCAGCGTTTTGAGTATCATTCCAAGAAATAGAACAGCATATGCAGCCACAAACAGTCTTGCAACCCGATAACCCTTAGTCAGGACATGTATACTGGAAAATAGGATGAGGAAAAATGGGATAATATCATACCATTGAACCTTGTGTAATACAGGAAAAAATAATAATCCTAAGAGAAAAAGAAATGATTTCACAGCCAAAATGAACTGGAAGCAATGATGCATAATGGGGAACCTGCTCTTCAGGTTGAGGAATCTGGCCGAGAACAACAAAGAGAACACCACAATGAGATAAGCAAATAATCCAGTGGCAAAGTCGTTCCATTCAGGATGCTTTGGCCACAAGTATTGAAAAGCAATTCCATCTATGCTGGCTGCAAAAATCCCAACGCTCAACAGGTATATCACATAATACATGTACTTTACCTCCTTGATGGCGATGTATATCAGCCCATTATACAGGGCGATGATCAGGATCATTCCGTAAAAGATTCCATACAAGAAGTACTCGTTTAGCGCATAAAAAATGAAACGGTTGACAGACCTAAAGGCAATTCTTACATCAGCCTTTTGGGATGATTTAATTTTAAAATAGTAGGTATCTGTCCCGGCAGAAGTATTTTCTACTGGAATTTGAAAGTTTTTGTGAGCGAAAATACGATGCTTGAAATCTTGCTTATCCCCAAGCCGCAGAGCTTTGTACCCCTCTTCCAAAGGAATATAAGCGGTGATTTCATCAATGGTCTGATCATAAAATTCAAGTAGCCAATCTTTGTCGCTTGAAGGTGTTTTACGAATGGATACACGGATCCAATAGGTATTTTGGGTAGAGAAATTATTTTTAGAAAAGTCTGGATTAACCTTAATCTTGCTGGCATACTTTGGGGAGAGGATATCTTCCAGCTCCAGTGAATTGGTGGTATCTTCAAGGAATGCTAGACGGTCTATTGCATAAATCCGCTCATCTAGACGATCATTGATGCGAAAAGTAAAATCTCCGCTCTGGCCGAATAATGATGTAGTAATTAAGATGAGATTAGCCAGAGATAGGAAGGCTAGTTTAAGTATAGATTCTGGCATTTTTTTTAAAACCTTAACATCCACTATGATTTTCTGCAAAGACATCAGCTGAACAATAACTTCTACTTGACACTAAAAGGTTCGGTGCCTTCGTATGTCAGTATCCATGTTTGGTTGACTTTCAATGGTAAGAGGAAATTTCTGTCCAAAGGAAAAATCAGAGAATCAGCTTATTGTAGATGTGTTTCAAAAACCAGTCCTGATAGTTTATTGCTCTAAGTTAATTTAAGCGTTACCGGACCCTGTTCCGTAGGAATATAGGGTTGATAGAGCATTGAAGGGATATTGATCCCGTCGTTCCATGGGAACGTATGGTGCTTTTTGGACTGTCAAGCGTTCCGATGGAACGCAGCCTTTACCTGCTAAATATGTATTCTAATCCACCAGTTGTCCCGCTGGGACAGTTAAATCCTCATTTTCTAAGTAAACTTAAACGTAATTATGCCATTTTGGGACTTTCTTTACTGCATTTTCATGATTAAAATATCATCGCATAAGTATTGACTTTAGGGTTTTTAAAGAGCCTGTTCCGTAGGAACACAGGGTGGATAGATAATTCAAGGTAATGTTGATCCGGTCGTTCCGTAGGAACGTATGGTGCTTTTGGGCTACCAATCGTTCCGATGGAACGTGCCTGTTACCTGCTATATATATAACCACCAGCTGTCCCGCTGGGAAAGCAATAAAGTATGTAAATATCTAATTAGGGACATTTTGTGCGTTCTGTTGTATCTACTACTTGTCTTGCTGGAAGCATGTACCTGTACCAGCGGACAGCTGGGACAGGTACATGCCCATTTTCTAAATTATCTGGCGAAGATTCTCAATTGTTTCATTGCCCAAGGTTGGTCTGCGGCCTCTTTGTTTTCTATTTTTAAGAACCGGATGTTGTCAGAAGTTTTCCATCTGGCGGTATTAATCCCTTTATTGCCGGTGGCACTAGCAACTTCGGTCCAATCTATTCCATTGGAAGAGATGGATACGGTATAGGATTTAGGGAACTGCTCATCACCAGCGTCAAACTGAATTTCAGTGAGATTTTTATCCTGTGGCAATTCTATTTGGTACCACATACCAGGTTTCTGTTCCGTCTCTGTTTGCCATCCTTTGAAACTGAATGCGTAAGATGGGTCTTTGGTAGAGCCTACTCCTTGTAAAGCTGTACTGCTAGCAGTAATTTTCCAATTGTCCTGATAAGTAAGTGCTTTAGGAATTTCATTGATCAACTCATCAAACTCGTAATTTGAGTCTCTGGATATTGTTTCTTCCCTGATGTCAGCCACGAATTCAGGGGTGACGAAGCTCCCTGAGTTACCAAAATCATTACGGATATAAGAGACTATTGAAGCAATATATTTATCGTCATTCGTGTCCATAGCTATCATTACTCCCTCGTATTCTTTGCCATCAATAGCACCAGTCAAGCCATGTAGAAGAGTTTTGACAGCGAATTCAGGGTGTCCCATCACTCTTGGAGATCCCGAGAATGCCGGAGCAATTAATTGGCCTTCTCCAGTAGGGGTACCCAATCCTTTTTCGCCATGGCAAGTGGAGCAGTAGCTGTCAAATATGGCCTTTCCGCTAAGGAACAATTCTGATTCCTGCGGACTGAATTTTGTAGCTTCACGTTTTTTTTCCTCTTCAATTTTTTCTAAAAGCTGCGTGGCAATGACCTGTATTCCTTTTGACTTGTTCACCAGTAGTGAGTTGCTGATTAATTTTTCGAAATCATCAACTTTTAAAATATAAGCGCTCAGCAATGCCTGAACTGCCACATCCGCATTTGGATCTTCCACCATTGATCTATAATCTGCGGAGAAAGATTTTTCACCATACTTGTAAAGCGTTTCGCTCGCCCGAAGTGCCTGAATTCTCATGGCTGGACTTGGATCTTTCAACAGTTCACTCACTATATTCATTTGTAAAGCATTTAAACCTTCTAATGTCCATAAAGCATGGATCCGGGTCAGTTCATTAGCAGCTGTTTTTACAAGGTTCTCCAGCTCTTTTACCACTGACTTATCTTGTCTTAGAATAATGAGTTGTTGTGCTTTATCACGCCACCAGCCATTGGGATTGGACAGATGACGGAGCAGTTCTGCGGTGCTTTCCTCATACATCCTTGGTTTTTGGGTATTTCGGGCCATTCCTTCATAAGTTAACCGCCAGATTCTACCGTTTCCAAAAACATCATCCATTTGGTACTGTTGGATTTTGGTACGCAGGTAACTTCCTTCTTGAGTCCAATTCCCTTGCTGGATAATTCCCCGGTACATATCTACAATATACATGGTGCCATCCGGAGCAGTAGCCATATCCACTGGTCTGAAGAGCGGATCAGTCGATTGAATAAATTCAGATTGATCTTTTATATACTTGTTCTGAATGTAGGAAAGGCCTTCAGTTTTTTCCACTTCCACTTGTCGTACTATTCTGCCTACAGGTTCTCCATAGAAGTATTGGTCCACAAGTTCCTTTGGAAGCCTGTCTCCACGAAAGACATCATTTCCTGCCGAACCTGTCACATTATTTAAAGATCCATCTGGTTTTGTTTCCCGCATTCCCGGTTGGAAATCCGCCAGTTTCACCAAGCTGAAAGGTTCGCGAAAACCTTCCTTCATTTCCCCTTTTATATTGAAGTTACCGTAAACGATAGGAAATTGGAAGTTTCTCGGAACACCACCTGCACCGTCCTGAAACCACACCTGGCCATAGTTGTCCTGTGTCACTCCCCATTGTCCATAGGGATTTCCGGTAGGTTCTTTAATTACCCCATCGGGCGTCCATCGGATCCGCTGAGAGTTGTACGTGCTGTACATCCAGTTGTCCATAGTCCAGGTAAGGAAGCTGGTCTGATGCTCCACATTTCCCGACCTTCCCAGACCGGAAGCAAAAAGCTCTTTTTTATCTGATTTACCATCCCCGTTGGTATCCGTATACTTGTAGACATTGTCCTCGTTGGATTCCATTGACAAAATTGTGTTAGGCCCAAATGGGACCACAAACCTTGGAAAAATTAGACTGTCCAAAAAGATGACACTCGTTTCATAGACACCGTCATTGTCCCGGTCTTCCCATCTGGATATTCTGGATGTAGGCATTAACTCCCCATTTGCATCAATATCCTGCATGTAAGTACGAAGCTCCAACACATACATTCGGCCATTTCCATCAAATTGAATCGCAGCGGGTTCTTTGATTTGAGGTTCAGAAAGTACAGGCTCCAATTTATAGCCAGGTCTCAGTATGAAAGATTTCAACTGCTCATTGGGAGAGACTGGCAACACAGGCGGGGCAGGGGTGAGGTCGGTTCCTTTCCAGATCGGGGATTCCATATCACTTCCTTCAGGAATGCTTATGGCGGGATAAGGAGGTTCTAATCGTTTTGGATCCATCGTTTCCGATGGAGATACATCAAATGGAGATCTCTCGGGGTTACAACTGGAGAAAATCAGAATGGACAGAGCAAGAAATAGAAGCTGGTTTATTGTGTTACGCATAGCGATTGAGAACCTTGAAGACCTATGTATGAATTACGAATTATGAAATCTGAATTATGAATTACGATTTGGGAATTACGATTTACGATTTACCGACATTTTTTTGATATAAGGAATTTTCCACCCCCACACCCAACCTGACACTTTTTTATTGTTTTTTCTTATTTATTTCTCTGGATAATGAAATCGAGTTCGACCCACTTTGGGGTCGGGTTCTCACATGCCACTTGCTTTTAATTCATTGTTTACCGCCGTTGGCGTTATTCCGGAACCTCCAACCTCCAACCTCCCACACCCAACCTCCCACATCCCACACAACAACTGAATACTTGGACTGCTATGCAGTGAGCAGTCGCAGTAGGCAGTCAGAGTCATCCAGCATCCGTCTTCCGTCTCCGGTCTTCCCACCAGCATCCCACACCCCACACCCAACAATCCTTATTTCATCTGATTCTCAAGAAGGAAAACGCCATTCTTGTTTGCAATCACAATATCAGGCTTTTGGTCGTTGTTCATGTCTGCAAGCGTAATATTCAGACCAGCTCCGGAGTCATTGTCAATAATATGTTCTTTATAAAAAGGAGGTACACCCGGAGTAAATTCCAGATATAGCAAATAGGGAGTGTCGGCATCTCCGGGATCATTTCCATTATGTGCCAAAAACCTTTTTCCTGTAATAAACTCATTCTTTCCATCTCCATTCAGATCAGCCATGTAAGTAGCATGCGTCTGCGCGGTAGTAGTACTGATGAGATGTGTGTCAAAGCTTCTATCCTCCTTCTGCTCGTGCCACCAGATTCCCAATTTATGGGCCGATGAACTGATGACGTCATTTCTCCCATCACTGTTGATATCCAATACATGCATATGAGAGGCAGGTTCGCCGAAACTCACCGGGTGAAAAATCCAGGTGCCTGATGATTTGTCTGCTTGACCCTCAAACCATCCTTCGGTGATGATCACATCCTTAAAACCATCCTGATTAAGATCCCCATAGCCAATCCCATGTGAATATTGGTCCGTCCCTGGTACACCCGGTTTACTCAATGGAAATCTTTTCCATTCGGTCTCTCCAGGATTCAGCGGCGCCTGTAGCCATACGATTTGTTTCGCTGCCAGGTCACCACATAAAATATCCAACCGGCCGTCACCATCTACATCTATAAATCCAGGGGACTCGTTTGATATCCCCATTCCATTTGCAATGATATGCTTCTTCCATTCACCGGATTCATTTTTCGGATTTTCGAACCAGAAGCCAGGTTCTCCGGGATAGTCTACAATCACTACATCTTCCCATCCATCGAGATTTACGTCCATGCCCAGGTTCAAGAAACTGTTACTATATTCTTTTCTGGGGTCGAAAGTTCTTGAAGGAGCAAACTCATGCCTCGTCCAGTCTGGTGCTTCAAACCAATAGTATCCAGCTATTATATCCATCAAGCCATCTTTGTTGAGATCTGCAGCAGCCACTCCTTCAGAAAGAAAATCCCGGGCGATTACTGTTTTTTTGAAATCTGACGATGTTTGAGTTTGTGCTGATGTATGCTCAACTTTTCCGAGTAGTAGCATCGGCAGTAATGCTGCTAGTTTTATCCAAGATTTCACGTTGGCAAGTTCTGGGTTGATATTATTCATGATGGGAAGATTCTGAAGCTGGATTTAGTTCATGTGAGGCGGCATGATGTTGATTTTTTTGAGAAGACTTCTCTCTGAATTGCTGTAAAGCTTGTGTAGCCTCAGCAGTATCTGCTTCCTCCAGCTTTTTAACTGCATATGTCAGAATGATCGGAGTTTTCGATTTTTCTGCCAGCTCCAAGCCACGTGATGCATCCAAGTCCAGTAACGGTTCGATAGCATACCAATACATCAACGGGAGGTTGTGGTCCTCGGCATCATCTGAGTGTTGGGTCAATAATTCCATCACCTGCCATCTCATCTCCGATTTCAGCCGCAGCATGGCTGAAGTTAGGTAAAGCCGCACCATTTGTGAATTGTCACTTTGAGCCATGCTAGTAAATTGAGCCAAGGTTTCTGAAGAAATTTCCTTGTCTTCCACCAGCAGTTGAATAGCCCAACTTCGGATGTATTCATTGGAATTAGAGAGTAGCCCTTGAAGTTCTGCCTCTGAGATTCCACCAGTTACCTGAAGCGTCCAAAGTGCCCGTAACTGATGAACCACATCGGGGTCATTTGCCAATATGTCCTTCAGCACAACTTGTGCTTCAGGACTTGCACCCCGCTCTTGAAGTATTGTGCGGGATTGGCGTACATACCATTCATTCTTGTGGGTCTGATAATTGGCCAATTCCACATCAGAAGCTTCATATAAGTTCACCTTTACCCATTGATCATTCTCATGGCTTATTTTGAATATCCTTCCCAAAGATTTGTCATGTACATCTGGATTTGGGCTGTGACACTGATTCTGATCGTACCAGTCTATGGCAAATACAGAACCACTTGGATCATATTTAAAATTGAGCCATTGAGACCAGGAATCGTTCATTTCCATGAAATCGGGCATATGCTTTCCTGTATATCCGGAACCAGATTTGACCAGCTGATCAATATTAAGGCGTGAGCCATTGATGTTGTTCATGAAAATATTGTTCCGGTATTGTTCCGGCCAGCTGTTCCCACCAAGATAGATCATCGCGCCTGAATGTGCATGCCCGCCACCAGCTGCACCGGACCGGAAGTTGCCAGCATGTGGGCCACGGTCGCCCAACCAATGCACGTGGTCTGCAATTGTTTTGATGTCATCGTACGTATGCGGATCAAAATGCTCCCCCGCTTGACGCTGATATCGGGCGCCCTGAATCACATGATATAGATGTGGAATCACGCATACGGTAATAAATGGATGTCCATAACTGTTGAAATCAATTCCCCAAGGATTACTCGTGCCTTCTGCAAATACCTCGAATTCATGGCGTGTCGGATGATACCTCCAAACACCGGCATTTAATTTAGTGCGTTCAGCATCTGGCGCGCCCGGCTTTCCTACATTGGAGTGGGTAAACACACCATGTGTTCCATATAACCAGCCGTCAGGTCCCCATCGAAGATTGTTAAGGACTTCATGTGTATCATCTGTTCCCCATCCATCCAGCAGTTTTTGTGGAGGCCCAGCTGGTTTGTCTGTTTTGTGGTCAATAGGAATAAACAATAAATAGGGTGCAGCACCGATCCAAACTCCACCCATACCCACTTCGATGCCACTGACCAAATTGAGACCTTCCGTAAATACTTTCTTGCTATCCAATGTCCCGTCTCCATCAGTATCCTCAAAAATCAAGATCCGGTCTTTTCCTTCTCCTTCTGGAGCCGGAACAGGATAGGTATGTCCCTCTGCTACCCAGAGTCTTCCACGCGCATCTATGGTGAAACTGATCGGTCTAATTATTTCTGGTTCTGAGGCGGCTAATGTAATTTTAAATCCTGGTGGAGGAGTCATAGCTTTGGCTGCTTCCACTCCTGAGAGACCTGAATTGAGTACTGGGTCAAGTGGGGGAAGTACAATGATATCATCCTTGTTCAGCTCATTAGGGAAGTTTGGTCGGGAAGCATAGAATCTGAAGTCGTCAAAATTGATATGTGCCCATTTATCATCTTCGATATATGGAATTTGGGAAATACCTGTCTCATTGTCCACCACTTTAATGTAGATATCCTGACCGAGAAAAGGATTAAGATCTACCACGACAGGTTGCAGGGTAGCCCGTCCTTGACCTGTGGTTTCGAAAATCACTTCGTCTGTGTCAGCAAGCAGGAGTTCTACACGGGTATCAGCCAATGCTCCTCCTGAAACTAAAAATGATGCATATGGGCCTGTGACTTCAAAGGTCTCCGAAGTAAGTGTACCAGTGAGTTTATAGTTTTTATTGCCGCCACTGCTCAGGAAGTTTTTTCCTTCAAACCGAATATTATCGGCCTCACCATGAAGTGGGGAAGGATCAGAATTCAGGATCGGGTCTTTATAGGCCCCTCCTTCGGCAGACCAATCCTGAAGATTACCGGTTTCAAAATTCAAATTAAGCGGTTTACCCTCTTTATTAGGCAAAGTGCCTTTTATGATGGTGGTGCTTTCTCCTTCCCGGATCAGCTCAAACTTTCCCACCATTCCAGCAGCTCGATGTCCGGGAATAGTACAGAAATAAGTATCATCATCAACTGCTACAAAGGTGATACTGGTACTCGATCCTTCTTCCAGCAGCGTAGGGCTTTTGACGCCTAGCTTTTCCATCGCAATGTCATGGGTCATGACCTCGGCGTTGGTGATGGTGATCCGTACAGTTTCGCCCTTTTCAGCTTTTAGAGTTGGGTTTCTGGTGCCATCTTTTGCAAAATATCCAAGCATGCTGGCTTCAAGCTGAAATTCCCTGTCAATGTCTTGAGCAACTAGTGGCGTAGTGACAACGAATAGCAGGAGCAATACCCCAAGACTGGGTAAGGAAGGAAAGGTATTCATAGGTTTTGGGTTATTGAAAATGCGTAACGCATTTAATTCAATTTCCAATCTATTCTTTTTAGGGCAGTTCTTCAATAAAAATGTTTCTAAAGGCTACCTGGGCTTTACCACCACCGTGAATCTGCAGACCTATCAGACCTAATTGTGGGATTGCCGGGTCAAGTTCTGTATAATCTACTGTCTGATGCCCATTGATGAAAAGTTGGATCCGTCCGTTTTCTGTATGTATTTTATAGTTGTTCCAGTCATTCTTCTTTATCCACTGCAATACCTGTACAGAGTCTGGTGCAGCTAAGGTCTTGTTGCGTCTGGATTCATCATAGAGACTCGCCCAAAATCCCTCGCCCCAATCGGCTTGATAGCCTGCCATTTCGTACGCTGGGTCAGTGAGTCTTTCGGAATGGAATTGTAATCCAGAGTTGATAAATCCTTCATCTCCGGTTAGTTTGATTTCAAATGTTAGGATAAAATTTGTGTAAGGTCGGTCAGTTACCAAAAAATCATTATGCGGAACAGTTTGGTCCAGCGAACCTCCAACTAGCATACTATCCTGGATCTTCCAGGTGGACAGGGTATCTCCTTCCCATCCTTTAAATGACTTCCCGTCAAAAAGAAGCCGCTTTTCCAGATTATGGTCACCACAACTGAAAAGAATTAAACATATTAATACCAAAGGAAGATACAGAAGCGATTTATACATTGCAAAGGTATTTTAGGTTTGAAAATTTGCGTAGCCTAAGTTAATCAAATTCTTAGGGCTTTGGACTGAGGTTCCAATGGAAATGATTGCTAATAAGAGAATGAAAATATCGAGTACAAAGATTCAAGTATGACGTATAAAGTGTGAAACCTGCCTACCGTCAGGCAGGTCTGAAATCAGTCGCAGTGATCAGAGGCTGTGCGAAAACATAAATGAGAGGTCTGTGAATTGAGTATTTGGGATTTAAGCCAGATACCTACCCGAATAATTCAGAGGATTCCTCTGCTTTTGTACATGATCATTGACTTTTTGCTTCTCTTCTTTTCAAGAACTTTCTTATATTCATTTTTAGCCAAATCACCAACCAGAAAATGTCTATAAAATCTTTGCTCTTTATCTTATTGTTAGGTAGTACCCACACCATCTCAGCACAGATTGCAGATCCTCCTAATGTGCTGTTTATTTTGGTGGATGATTTGGGGTATCATGATCTGGGAGTTACAGGCAGCGATTTTTATGAGACCCCACATATAGACAAGCTGGCAAATTCTTCTTTTCAATTTGTACGAGGCTATTCAGCATCTCCCGTTTGTAGTCCAGCTCGGGCCAGTATCATGACAGGAGTGACGCCGGCAGCTCACCATGTGACAGACTGGATCGGAGCATTACAGGGTGAAGAATGGCGGAAGGCAGGACGATATACAAAACTACTTCCTCCCAATTATTTACATGAACTGGATTCCTCTTATCTGACACTTTCAGAGTCAATGAAAACGGCTGGCTATACCACCTTCTTTGCGGGGAAATGGCATCTTGGAGGAGAAGGATCTTTGCCGGAAGACCACGGTTTCGATACCAATATTGGAGGTTATTCAGTGGGTGGTCCAAGTGGCGGATACTTTGCCCCTTACGATAATCCGAAAATGGCCCAAGGGCCAGATGGAGAGAATCTCAGCACAAGGCTGGCCAGAGAAACTGCCAAATTTATTGAAGGCAAGCATGAGAAGCCCTTCTTTGCCATGCTTTCATTCTATGCAGTGCATGCGCCTATTCAGACCACCGAGACAAAGTGGGCAAAATATAGAGCTAAAGCTGAAACTAACGGACTAAAGGATCATGGGTATGAGATGGAGCGCCGGTTGCCCATCCGTATAGTGCAGGACAATCCTGTGTATGCAGGTTTGGTTGAGCAAATGGATGAGGCAGTTGGAATCGTACTAGCATCTCTCAAAAAGGCAGGCGTTGCTGATAATACCATCGTAATTTTCACCTCAGATCATGGGGGAGTGGCTTCAGGAGATAATTATTCTACCTCCAATCTGCCACTCCGGGGTGGGAAGGGATATCAATGGGAGGGAGGATTGCGGGTACCTTATTTCATCAAAATTCCATCCCAGCAAAAACTAAAAGTGGTAGATGTGCCAGCGAGTGGGATCGATTTTTACCCAACAATATTGGATCTTATTGGACAGAAAAATCTGATTCCTGAAGTGGAAGGGGTCAGTTTAGTGCCTGCTATGTTGTCGGAAGAAGACCTTGACCGAACCTTGTATTGGCATTATCCGCACTATGGCAATCAGGGTGGGGATCCCAGTTCGATTATCCAAGAAGATGGCTGGAAGTTGATTTACTATTGGGAAAGTGAATCCGTAGAACTGTACAATTTAATAAATGATCCCGCCGAACAGCAAGATGTGGCGGATACTAATCCCGAATTAACCAATAAACTGCAGGATAAACTACTTAAATATCTGGTGACTGCCGAAGCAAATAAACCGGCCTATGATCCTGAGTATAATGCTAAGAAAGAAGCGGAAGTCTTAACGAAAGCCAAAGAAGTAAAAAAGCCTTCACTTGAAGAAGAGCGAAAAGCTATGCTAAAGCCTGACTGGCAACCTAATGCCGATTGGTGGGGTAGTAAAGTCACCAAGGATTAGCATGTTCTCAGGAGTGCTTTGTTAGCGTTCAGCTACCATGATAAGAGCGGAAAATTATATATTAACAGTTCAAAAGTCGACGAATAATTTTGCATGAGCTATTTAGATATTCTGCCCTTGAATTTGAAAGTGTGTTTGTTTTTTACGGTGCTAGTTATACCCATGTCTTCTCATGGACAGAATAACCCAACTAATAACCCACCAAATGTAGTAATCATCAATGTAGATGATCTGGGCTGGGCGGATCTGGGATTTATGGGTTCTACTTATTATGAAACGCCCAATTTGGATAGATTGAGCAGAGAGAGTATGATTTTCACTCACGCATATGCCGGAGCTGCTAACTGTGCGCCCAGCCGTGCCACTATGCTTACTGGGCGCTATCCGATGACACATGGGATCTATACAGTGGGTAATCCTGACCGGGGTGATGCGAGAACAAGGAAATTGATCGCATCCCCAAATGCCGAAGCTATTCAGGATAGCTTGTATAGTATTGGTAAGTTTTTTGTCGACAATGGCTATGCGACTGGGATTTTTGGAAAATGGCATATCTCTGATGATCCGGCGATTCATGGGTTCGATGTAAATGTTGGTGCAGACCATAGTGGTAATCCCGGAAAGGATGGGTATTTTAGTCCTTATAAGATCAATTTGAAAGCTAAAGTGGAGGGGGAATATTTGACTGATCGATTAACGGATGAAGCAATTCAATTTGTTGAGGAAAATCACAAGAATTCATTTTTCCTATATATACCTTTTTATACTGTTCATAGCCCACTGATGGGCAAATCTGAGCTGGTCGCCAAGTTTGAGAATAAGGAAGGAAGTAAAGGGCAGGATAATCCAGTCTACGCAGCAATGATTGAAAGCATGGATCAGAATGTGGGGAGGCTGCTGAAAATGCTTGAAAATCTGAAGTTGATGGAAGAAACCATTATAATCTTTACTTCAGATAATGGGGGTATTCGTGCAACCAGCTATCAAGATCCATTAAGAGCAGGGAAAGGAAGCTATTATGAAGGAGGAATACGGGTTCCTTTACTTATCAAGTGGCAAGGTCATATTGATGCAGGTGTGGAGGAAACCATTGTAAGCCAATTGGATTTTTTTCCAACTTTTAGGGAATTGATCTCTCCAGGATCGAAGTTGAAACTTGATGGAGAAAGCCTGTTGCCATTACTGAAGGGTAAGAAGATGAAGAACAGGGATCTTTACTGGCATTTTCCTATTTACTTACAAGCCTATGATCCTAAACTCGACGGTGCACGGGATCCCTTGTTCCGCACCCGGCCTGGTTCGGTGATCCGTTCAGGGAACTGGAAACTCCATCATTATTATGAAGATGGGGGGATAGAACTTTATAACCTTCAGGAAGACCCTTCCGAATCCAAGAATTTGACTTTGATCAATCCTGATAAAGCGAGTGAACTTCTGCAAAAATTGGATAGTTGGAGAAAAGCTACCAACGCCCCTGTACCCACTACAATAAATCCTGCTTATGATCCGGAATTTGAAGCGGCAGAAAGAGAGAAGGTACTCGCTAAACCGTAGTAGTTGAAATTAATAAAGGGTGTGTCAGCCTGTGGGACACAGACCAAGGTGTATATTGGATAATGATGGTATGTCGGTCTTTGATGAGACATGCCTTTGGTGAAGTAAAAAGGTCGGTGAGGACGAGGGAACTGAAAAAGTCCTTTGCAAAAAATTCACCATCAATAAGGTGTGAAAATATAAATTTAACCATCGGAGAATCGTTTATATGCGAACTGGCTAAATGAAAATTCAAAATATTTAAAGCAGAATGGCTTATGAAGATAAAAATTCAAAAGCCATTTTTTTAGGGATAGTTTTTCATTGACCTCGTGAGGACGCAGTTTTGTTAATGTAAAAGGTCTGTGAGGACACAGACCTTGGGGATGACTATATGATTTTGGGTCAGATGACTGTTTCGAAGTAGGCAATGGTTTTGGCAAGGCCTTCTTTTAGATCGATTTTAGGTTCCCAACCGAGTTCTCTTTTGGCTAGGTCAATCACCGGTTTGCGCTGCATGGGATCATCTTGGGGAAGAGGAAGGAACACCATCTTGCTCTTGCTGTTGGTTTGCTCAATGATCTCCTGCGCCAGTTCCAGCATCGTGAATTCTCCAGGGTTACCGATATTCACGGGGCCTCTGAAATCATCCCGGGAATTCATCAGGCTGTACATCCCTTCAATATTGTCATCCACATAGCAGAAAGACCGGGTCTGTCTACCATCCCCGTACATGGTAATATCTTCACCCTTTAATGCTTGGACTATAAAATTACTGACTACACGTCCATCATTTGGATGCATACGTGGGCCATAGGTGTTGAATATCCGCATCACCTTGATGGCTACATTATGCTGTCTGTGATAATCAAAAAATAAGGTTTCTGCGCATCTTTTGCCCTCATCATAGCAGGCTCTTGGACCAAGCGTATTCACACTTCCACGGTAAGATTCAGGTTGGGGATGAACTTCTGGATCGCCATAAATCTCCGAAGTACTTGCTTGAAGAATCTTGATTTTTAAGCGTTTTGCCAAGCCAAGCATATTCATAGCTCCAATTACAGATGTTTTTGTAGTCTGAACTGGATCAAATTGATAATGAATAGGAGAGGCTGGACAGGCAAGATTATAAATTTCATCTACCTCTACATACAACGGATGCGTAACATCGTGACGCATCAGTTCAAAGTTCTTGTTGTCAAGTAGATGATGAATATTTCTTCGGTTTCCCGTAAAAAAGTTATCTACGCAAAGAACTTCATTTCCCTCTTTCAGGAGCCTGTCACAAAGATGACTACCTAGAAAACCGCCACCACCACTTACTAAAATTCGTTTCATTCAGACTATTTAATTAGGATAAAAACACAAGGGTTCAAAATTAAACAATTGTTCTTGATTTTAACGGCAAAGATTTTCAAAGAAAGGTACAAGGCGTGAAGGTCAGCAAATAGAAGTATTCAGTCACAGTTGCATCACAGGACTGTATCCCTTCTAGCGACAGGGACACACTGCGACTGAATACTTAATACTTCATACTTGGTTCTTGACTCTTGGCTCTTAAAGATTGTTTCGTTCCTCCCAATGACGATTACTTCACACCTCCAAACATCCCATACCAAACACCCCTTTCCCAGACTAACTATTAGTCGCTGAAGTTCATCAAGGCAAATCTGTAAACTGCGACTGATCACTGCTTACTTGATTCTTGTCTCTTGATTCTAAAATCTTATCTACTTCAACCCTTTCGCTTTGGCATAAAGCAAGGCTTCTTCCACACCACGCAGTTCAGCTAGTCCTTTTAGTCTGCCAATCGCAGAGTAACCGGGATTTGTTTTCTTGCCCAAATCATCCAGCATAAGGTGTCCATGATCAGGGCGCATAGGGAGGCTTTTGCCTCTTTTCTGCTGAACCTGGATGATCTCATCAACCACTGCTACCATAGGTACGTTACCTTCTAGGTGATTGTCTTCAAAGAAATTGCCTTCTTCATCCCGTTTGGTACTTCGTAAGTGAATGAAATGAATGTGATCTCCAAACTCTTTGACCATGGCAGGAAGATCATTGTCCGCCCTCACGCCAAAAGAACCTGTACAGAAGGTTAAACCATTGTATGGACTGGGCTGATCTCTTATTATTCTCCGTGCATCTTCAGCGGTACTCATGATTCTTGGTAGGCCGAATAGCGAAAATGGGGGATCATCCGGATGAATAGCCACACAGACGCCGTTTTCAGCTGCTACCGGTACAATTGCATCCAGGAAAAGACGAAGATGATCAGCAAGTTTTGCAGCATCAATTCCTTCATAAGTAGCAAGCATAGATTTGAACTCATCCATGGTGTAGCCAATTTCCGAACCGGGCAAGCCTTTCAGGATATTGTCAATGACCATTTGATGCTTTTCAGAACTCAATGCTTCATAATACGCTTTGATCTCCTTATACTCCTGTTGCGAATACTCATTTTCGGCACCTTCTCTTTTCAGGATAAACAGATCAAAAGCCTGTACCGCTTTCTTTTCAAAAAGTAGTGCTTTCACACCATTTGGAAGCTCGTATTCAAGATCCGTTCTGGTCCAATCCAGGATAGGCATGAAGTTATAACAAACTGTAAATATGCCTTCAGCGGCAAGATTCCGGATGGTCTGCTTATAATTTTCGATGACTTCCCGATAGTTTCCAGAGCGGGTTTTGATGACCTCATGTACCGGTACGGATTCTACCACAGACCAGGTCAATCCGGCTGCTTCAATGGTGTCTTTTCGCTTTTTGATTTCCTCCCTGGACCAAGTTTCACCATTGGGAATATGATGAAGGGCAGTAACAATTCCCGTAGCTCCGGCTTGAAGGATATCTCTTAAACTTACAGGGTCATTTGGGCCATACCATCGCATGGTTTGTTCCATTTTATAGGTCATAATAATTTCTGATTTTAAATTTCAAATTTCTGATTTCCTTACACTCCTGAATAAGCTCCAAATCCACCATCCACCGCTACAATAGTTCCAGTTACAAAGGCAGATGCTTCTGCACAGAGCCAGTGCAATGCACCATTTAAATCTTCAGGTTTACCAAATCTGTTCATTGGGGTATGGTTGATGATCTGGTTTCCACGTCCTGTGAGACTTCCGTCTGCCTCGGTCAATAATGCGCTGTTTTGCTCGGTGAGGAAGAAGCCTGGAGCAATTGCATTCACTCTGAATTCTGGTCCATGCTTGGTACATAGCTCCACGGACAAGAATTTAGTCAAGTTGTCAATAGCAGCTTTTGCAGAAGCATACCCCATTACTCGGGTCATTGGTCTGCTTGCAGCCATTGAGCTGATGTTGATGATGTTTCCTTTCCCGTTTTTAAGCATAAGTGGAAAAAGTATTTTGGACGGAATTGCCGTTCCAAGGTAATTGAGGTCCATTACTTTGCGCAGCGAAATGAGTTCCAGATCCTGAAGGGTTTTGTCAGGAGTGATGACTGCACCCGGCATATTACCTCCGGCTGCATTGATGAGAATGTCAATGTAACCGTGTTCTTTTTCTATCGCAGTATAGACCTCCTGAATGCTTGCCTCATTGGTGACATCACAGATATAGCCGAAAGCTTTTCCTCCAGCGTCTACTATTTCTTGGACTAAGTCATTTACTTTATTGGGTGTACGTCCCAGAATGAGGACTTCTGCACCTTCCTTTGCAAGGTATAAACTCATGGATGTACCCAAAACGCCGGTGGCTCCTGAAAAGGCTATTTTTTTCCCTGCAAGAGAAAATAATGAATTATGAATCATAGTTAAACCTGAATGTTTTTTGGACTGAAGTCAAAGTACTGTTTTGCATTGTAATAGCAAATATCTGAGATGATGCCTCCAAGCCATTTTTCATCCCAAGGAAGCTCTCCATTTTCGACATCTTGGCCAAAAAGATTGCACAGGATCCTACGGAAATATTCATGTCGGGGAAATGAAAGAAAGCTACGTGAATCGGTCAACATTCCAATAAAACAGCTGATCAGTCCCATGTTGGAAAGTGTGTTGATCTGCTTCTCCATCCCATCTTTTTGATCGAGGTACCACCAGCCAGATCCGAACTGGATTTTGCCTCTTACGGTCCCATCATTGTAATTGCCGATCATTGTGGCAAAGACTTCATTATCTCCTGGGTTGAGGTTGTAGATAACTGTTTTGGTCAGTTGGTCTTCCGAGTTTAGTTCATTAAAGAACCCACACATTCCTTTTGCCTGATCAAAATCTCCTATGGAGTCGTAGCCTGTATCTGGACCTAAGATCCGCAGTGAACGATCATTGGTATTGCGTAATGCTCCTAAATGAAACTGTTGAACCCAGCCTTTGGAGTGATACATTTTGCACAGTGCGAGGAGCGTAGTGTACTTGAAATAATTAACTTCTTCAATGGTCAGCTCTTTTCCTAATGCTACTTGATCAAACAGGGAGTCGATGGGAAAAGAATTCTTTTTGAAAAAATATAGCTGTTCTAAACCATGATCTGCAAGCCGACAGCCATGCTGATGGAAATAATCAATACGGTTGCCGAGCGCCTCAAGCAACTTGTCGTATGAGTTTATTTCAATTCCTGAACTCTCACCAAGCCTGGAGATGTAGGTTTTGTAGGCAGCTGGATCTTCTACCGTATATGATTTATCGGGACGGAAAGCAGGATACATTTCCAGCTTATTTCCTTTCTTGTGAAAAGACACATGCTGATCTAAAGTATCTGTAGGATCATCTGTAGAGCAGACTACTTCAACTTTCATTTTGGCCAAAAGCCCTTGGGTCGAATAGCTTTCTTCGGTTAGAATGGTGTTACAATGGGTATAAATTTCGGATGCATTTGCTTCGGAAAGCAATTCATCCACTCCAAAATATCTTTTTAATTCGAGATGTGACCAGTGATATAGTGGATTTCTAAGTGTATAAGGCAATGTTTTAGCCCAGCTTATAAATTTTTCCTCGTCGGAAGCATCACCTGTGATGAATTTCTCATTGATACCAAAGGTCCGCATTGCACGCCATTTGTAATGATCTCCGGCCAACCAGATCTTGGAGAGGTTTTCAAATTTTTTGTTTGCGTTTATTTCAGCAGGAGGAAGGTGATTATGATAATCAATTATTGGTAGATCTGCAGCGTATTGGTGATAAAGAATTTTTGCGTATTTATTTTGTAAGAGAAAATCATCAGACAAAAATGATGCTTTCGCATTAGTATAAGACATTGGCTATTTGGCTAAAATTTTACATCGTATAAGTTTGACCTAAAAATACCCTGAATCAAGTGTATTTGGGTAAGAAAATGCGGAATCGATTTCGAAATTATGTGAGCGGCATACTCTTAATCCGGGCAATCATTTGTATTTTGTGGGCGAAATTAACCCAATTTACCTAAACATCATGGCCTCAGGAATTAGTTTGAAAGAATTGGCCGCAGAACTTAAACTTGCGCCTTCTACTGTGTCAAGAGCTCTGAATGATAGTTACGAAATCTCAGAAGCTACCAAGAAAAAGGTGGTAAGTATGGCTGAGAAGCTTAATTACCATGCCAACCCATTTGCGAGAAGCTTGCGTGAAAATAAGAGCAAGACGATCGCGGTGATTATCCCAGAGCGTATTAACAACTTCTTTGCGCAAGTAATGGATGGAATCGAAGAGGTTGCACAAGATCAGGGGTACCATCTGCTTATTTATAATACACATGAGGATATTGAGCGGGAGCGCAAAATTGTGAATCTACTCCTGAATGGAAGGGCTGATGCTATTGCGATGTCTGTGACAAGTCAAACCAGCAATATTTCCCACTTGCAGAAACTGCATGACCGGGGGCTTCCTGTTATCTTCTTTGATCGGATCAGAGCTGAAATTCCCACCACTAAGTTTATTACCAATGATTATGAAAGCGCTTACGAAGGCACCAAGCATTTGATCAAGCGTGGCTGCAAAAAAATTGCATTGCTTACGCTGGGAAAAGATCTTTCTATTAGCCAGGAGCGACAGCGGGGATTTAATGATGCAATAAGTAGTGAAGGCTTGGAAATGGATCCGGACATGATCATTCCTTGCTCCCATAATGAAGAAAATAATGTGAAGTTGATCACCGAAATCCTTTCTTCGTCGACTAGACCTGATGGGATTATGTCGTCAGTGGAGAAGTTGGCATTTGCCACTTACCAAGCTGTTAAACTGACTGATTTACAGATTCCTACAGATCTTAAAATCATCAGTTTTTCCAATTCCTCGATAGCTGGACTGCTAAATCCGTCCCTTACCACCATTACCCAGCCAGCATTATCTATTGGAAATGAATGTGCGAAGTTGCTGATCAAGAAATTGACGAAGCCCAAGCATTATGACTTGTTGGATCAGGTGATTACCATTCCTTCCAAGATTACGGTAAGGGACTCGACGGAAGAAAGTAGCAAGTAGAAAGTATCAAGTATTAAGTAGTTGGTATCAAGTATGGGAGACATAGAATCAAGAGACAAGAGTCTAGAATAAGTCGAGTGATAGAAACGACACTCGAAATGCTTGTCCCGTCGGGACAGTTGGTTGTTGGTCAGGATCTTGTGAAAACCACCGAGACGTTCCATCGGAACGTATGAATTTTCTTATTAACATCCCACATCCCACACCCAACACCACACCCCACAAATTGCCCACCAGCGAACAAAGTTGTCCGCATTATAGAAAAGGATTTTCTACGCAAAGCTTATTTAGAGGCGAAGAATACCATTTTTAAACTGGCATGGAAGTGGAAATCAAGGGAACAAAATAATTGTCCCACCAAATGATTTCTAATTACTTAAAAGTAGCTTGGAGAAACCTCATCCGCAGCAAGTGGGAGGGAGCCTTAAACATTTTTGGCCTGAGTATCGGTATCACAGCCTCTCTTTTACTTTTTGTAATAGTCCAGTATGAACTGAGTTATGATAAATTCCAATCTAATTACGGTGAAATTTATCGGATCGTAACTGAACAAAAGTATCCTGATGGATTTGATTATAACCCTGGTGTACCAAATCCGGTTCCTGATGCACTACAAGCGGAGCAGCTACCTTTTGAAAAAGTAGTTCCTGTAAAATCAGCGGATAATATACAGGTAAATATCTATCCCAATGATCTAAAGCAGGGTATTCCCGAAAAGTTTGAAGTAGAAAATTTGTTTTATTCTACACCGGAATATGCTGAATTATTTGATGTTGAATTTATTTCAGGTGATGCAATATCTCTAAAAGATCCGAATATAGTTTTCTTGACTAAAAGTAGTGCTGTAAAGTTTTTTGGTAACTGGGAAGAGGCGACGGATAAAACTTTGGAGCTGACAAACGGATTGAAAATGACAGTAGCGGGTGTGGTGGAGGATGTGCCGCATCACAGCAACATGCAGTTTGATATGCTTGCTTCCTATCAGACGGTTCGTTCTAATCCAGTTATTTTTGATCACGATTTTGAGGCTTGGGGAAGTCTGGGAAGTGACAATCAAGTTTATGTCACACTTTCTGCTAATTCTTCCTTGGCAACAGTGCAAACCCTATTGGATCAGTTTACTTTGAAACATTTTGAGGATCAGGGCAATTCTGAGAAAATGTTGCATCTGCAGGCTTTTGCAGACTTACATTTTGATCAGCGGTACGGCGCACTCAGCGGAAGCATGATCCGCATGTCCACAGTGAACACATTGATGGTGATCGGCATTTTTGTTTTGGTGATGGCTTCGATCAACTTTGTCAATTTATCCACATCCAAAGCAATCGGCAAAGGAAAGGAAATTGGGGTACGCAAAGTAATGGGAAGTTCCAAACTCCAGATAGTCATTCAGTCGTTTGGAGAAACATTATTAGCGGTATTGTTGGCCACTGGATTTGGTGTTTTTGCGGCAATAGTACTCCTGCCTTTTTTGAGTTTTATTGCTGATGTACCTGAAAAAATTAATTTTTTGCAACCAGTAGTTGGGTGGTTCTTGGGAGGGATGATTTTCTTCTTGACCCTGCTTTCTGGCTTTTATCCTGCACTGGTTATCTCAAGGTTCAAACCTATTAATGCACTTAAAAACAAATTTAACCAGCAGCGAGTGGGAGGTTTTTCCATTCGCCAGGGGTTGGTTGTGGTCCAATTTGCGATCGCACAAATAATGATGATCAGTACGATCATAGCTATCCGGCAGATGAATATGGTGCAGGAGGCGGATCTGGGATTTTCTAAAGAATTTATTTACTATGTCGAAGTCCCTGCAGATACTAAAAATGAGCGTAGGATTGATTTTTTAAAGCAAGAATTAGTAAAGAATCCTGCAGTGATATCGGCCAGTTTGTCTTCGGATGTCCCTGCATCTGATAATAACAGCGCCTATAACTTCTACTTTGATGGAAAGGCCGAAGATGTGCCATTTCCGGCTTTTACAAAATTCGCAGATGAGCAGTATTTCAATACGTATGGAATAGAATTTCTGGCTGGGGAGCCTTATCGGTCCAGTGATACAATCAGCCAAATGGTGATCAATGAAACTATGGCCAAAAGGCTTTTGATCGAAAATCCTGCCGATGCGATCGGAAAAGAAATTAGATTTGGTATGATGGATAACTGGGTAAAAATTTCTGGGGTTATCCGGGATTTCACACCAAACTCCCTTCGGGATGAGATCAAACAACTAGTGATTGCACCTTACAAAGAATCATACCATGTGATAGGCCTGAAGTTTGGTGAGCATGCTTCTTTGGAAACTATTTCATCCGTGGAGGAAAGTTTTGCAAAAATCTATCCAGAGCAAATTTATCATGGAACTTTCATGGATGAATCCATTCAGCAATTCTATGAAAGTGAACAAAAACTGGCTTTGATTTTTAAGATTTTCGCCATCCTGTCCATCGTTATTTCTTGCATGGGTTTATATGGTCTGGTTTCTTTTATGATAAGCCAAAAGGTAAAAGAAATAGGTATCCGCAAAGTACTGGGTGCTTCTGTGTCGCAACTAGCGGTGATGCTGACCCGGGAATACTTTGTGATGGTCTGTGTAGCATTCTTTGTAGCTGTTCCCATTGCTTATCTGATGATGGAAAAGTGGCTGGAAACATTTGCTTATAAGGTACCTCTCTCTATTGGCTTGTTTATGATGGTGTTGGCTTCATCCTTATTGATCACAGGGATGACGGTTGGTACCAAAGCTATCCGGTCCGCGCTGGCCAATCCTGTTGATAGTTTGGCGGATGAATAACTATGGATTTTGCTCCAATGCGATCTATTGCCGGAATAATTTCCATAAATGAAATTAAACTATTTTAAAAATGGAATATTGAAAAATTACGATTAACGATATTATCATGTGGAGGAACTACTTTAAGATTGCCTGGCGGAATATTATTCGAAGTAAGGGATATGCTTTTATAAATATTAGCGGGCTGAGTATTGGGATGGCATCTGCTATTCTGATCCTGTTGTGGGTTCAGAATGAAGTAAGTATGGATCGCGAACATTCCAAGTCTGACAGGATCTATCGTATGTACAACCGGGACACCTTCAGTGGCGAACTGTGGGTGTGGGGATCTACTCCTAAAATACTGGGACCTACACTTGAAAAAGATTATCCTGAAATAGAGCAGGCAGTACGGGTCAATAATGCCGGTTTCCTGTTTACCATCGGGGAAAAGAAATCCAATGAATCAGGAGTTTTTATAGATCCTGAGTTCTTGGAAGTTTTTGATTTTCCAGTACTTCAGGGTAACAGTTCTACTGCGTTGGAAGATCCCTATAATATGGTAGTGACGGAAGATTTTGCCAAGAAGCTATTCGGGCGTGAACAAGCAGTGGGTCAGACGGTCAAATTGGATAGTGCTGATATTTTCACAGTAACTGCAGTATTAGAAAATTTACCGAATAACACCCGCTTTCAATCAGACTTTTTTCTATCATGGGAGTACATGAGGAAGCTTGGCTGGGATGACGAATGGTGGGGTAACAATTCAGTGGAGACTTATGTGTTGCTTGCAGAAAATGCTTCACAAGAAGCATTTAATGAGAAAATAGTCAATATCACAAAGGATCATACGAACGGAGAGTCTTCCACTGAAGTGTTTACTTATCCTCTTTCGCAAGTCCATCTTTATGGGAAGAGCGAGAACGGAAAGCTTGTAGGTGGCAGGGTGGTGACGGTACGAATGTTCGCTTTTATAGCGGTGTTTATTCTTGTGATTGCCTGTATTAACTTCATGAACCTCAGTACCGCCCGGAGTGAAAAAAGGGCAAAAGAAGTAGGGTTGAGGAAAGTAGTTGGAGCAAGAAAAATATCGCTTATTGCTCAGTTTATTGGGGAAAGTATTTTGATTGCCTTTATTGCAGGGATTTTAGCGATCCTGATTGTTGAGTTGGCTTTGCCATGGTTCAATACATTGGTAGATAAGCAGCTTTCCATTTCTTATAGTAGTGCTGTTTTCTGGTTTCAATTGATTGGTTTTATGCTGTTGACAGGTTTATTGGCAGGGAGTTATCCTGCGTTCTTCCTCTCTTCATTCAGTCCGGTCAACGTATTGAAGGGCACTTTCAAATCCGCTGCTTCAGCTGTCAATCCGCGTAAAGTGTTGGTGGTATTACAGTTTAGTTTTGCCATTGTGCTAATAGTTTCTACCCTAATTATTCAGCGCCAGATCAGTCATGCCCAAAATCGGGAATTAGGCTATAATAAGGAAAATCTCATCTATGTAACTATGCAGGGTGCTATTGATAAGCATTATGGTGCCATCAAGCAATCTCTTCTAAATACAGGAGCAGTAGAAGCATTGACCAAATCCATGAGCCCGATTACGCAGCGATACAGTGATGGTTGGGGTTATTCTTGGGAAGGAAGTACACCCGAGGATGAGAAACTTGATTTCATCCGGTTCAGTACGGATGCGGATTTCATGAAAGTAATGGGAACTGAACTTATTGAAGGTCGCGATATAAATATCAATCAGTTTCCCAGCGATTCTATGGCTATTTTGCTAAATGAAACGGCAGTGAGAAAAATGCACTTGGAAAATCCTCTTGGACAGATCGTATCTGATGGAGAGGACAACTATACTGTTGTAGGTATTATTAAAGATTTTATTTTTGAGTCTCCCTATGATCCTGTGAATCCACTGATGGTATTCGGCCCATCATCATGGTTTAATGTGGTGCATATCCGCCTGAATGCGGATCAGCCAGTTTCAGCTAATTTAGCGGCTATTCAGGGTGTATTTGAGCAATTTAATCCAGATTTCCCATTTGAATATCACTTTGTAGATGAACAATATGCGCGAAAATTCAATGATACCAGACGAACAGCGAAGTTGTCCATTCTATTTACGGTTTTAACGATTCTAATTTCCTGCTTGGGCTTGTTTGGGCTTTCTACGTACATGGCGGCCAACCGCATTAAAGAGATTGGTGTGCGTAAAGTATTGGGGGCAAGTGTGGGCAGTATATCTGTATTACTATCAAAGGAATTTTTGAAGCTGGTAAGTATTTCATTTTTGCTTTCAGTCCCGGTTGCCTGGTACATCATGGATCAATGGCTTCAGGATTATCAATATAATGTGGGGATTGAATGGTGGGTTTTTGCGGCTACAGGAGTGGTGACTATGCTCATCGCTATTTCCACGGTAGGTTTTCAGTCTGTGAAAGCGGCATTGACCAATCCTGCTATATCATTGAAGAGTGAGTAGGAAGGTATGAAGTATCAAGTATGAAGTATCAAGTATGAAGTATCAAGTATGAAGTAAAAAGTATGAAGTGGCATGCGGGATGCTGGGTGTAGGAAGTGTGATGTTGGGTGTAGGAAGTAAGGAGTGGGATGTTGGGTGTAGCTGACAGTTCAGTGACAAGTATGAAGTATAAAATCTGAAATCAGTCGCACCTCGAATTCAGCGACTATATTCAGTCTGTGAATGCTGTAGGCATGATCGATTATGTAGCCGGACATTTTAATGTCTGGTAAATGGAATTCAAAAAAGTCACAAGAATGCCGTAGGCATGACCGACATTAGTTGGATCACCTATCGAGCAGGTGAGATGGTCAAGGAAGAAGAAAAGCAATAAAAAAATGTCAGGTTTACCTACCGTAGGCAGGTTAAATCAGGACGTGACAAGCAAGTATGAAGCCCGCCAATTGGGCAATGCGGTCTAGGTATAAAGCGAAAGGCGTTAAACTACAAATAAAAAGCAAAAAGGCTGGGCAGAATCCGATTCCGAAATGAGTCGAACTGAGATTATAATAAATAGTTTGGATCAAATTTAACCTGAAATTCTTCCAATAGTTGTATGTATTCTTCTTGAAAGGTGAGCTTATTGTGGTGTTTTTCCTGATTAATGATATAGTCAATTAATCTATCCTTGCTTCGATAAGAGACTGTAAAAAGCCCCATATCCTTCCTGCCAACTATCAAAATAAGGAAAAATACCTGTTTCTTTAATAAATGCCGAACTCGCTAATTTTATATCCTTGACCAAGGGGGCAAGCGATATTGTTGGATGTATATGCGTTAAAACATGAAAGTGATCTTCAATTCCATGATGCGGTATAGATGGCAATTTTTGTTCTTTAACAGTTCATTAATATAGGAATAGAGACGATGTTTGTTTTTTAGCGTCATGGTTGGTTTTCTTTTATAGGTGCCAAAAACAATGTGGTAGAGGATTTGGGTGTGTGTACTCATAATCAAGTAGTTTGTATATTATTCTATATTAGATTATTTAATTGAATTAGTTCAACCCGTTGGGGTTGGTATTCATTGTTTGATCCCTTCAGGATCAGGGCGGTCCCAGTGCTTATGCACATGGTTATTCATGGTTTGATCCTTTCTGGATCGGGTATTCATGGTTTGATCCTTTCAGGATCGGTATTCATAGTTTGATCACTTTGGGATCAGGGGTGTTTAAGCGGATCGAAGTGCTTTTCTTGAAGCCAACTATTTTCGCTTCTAGTTGTCCGCCATCGACCAAAAATGTTCGGGTTTATTGGCTAAAAGGACCCGGAAGGCATCAATTTGATAAAATTGGACACTTATGTGATGGCACGTTTCTGGAATTGAATGATTTGAAAAGAACCAAGATTTAAGGCCCAAAATACAAATCTGTCAACTGGTAAAAGGAGAAGTTAAAGAACTGGGATTTTCAGCTAGGCATACACCAACTTTCAACTTTAACCACTTTCCAAACTTCCTAGCTTTCAACCTATAAAACCATGTGGGAAAACTACTTTAAAATCGCTTGGAGAAATCTTCAAAAGAATAAACTGGTGTCATTCATCAACATAGTTGGCCTTGCATTGGGTATAGCTACCTGTTTAGTAATTAGCTTATACGTATTAGATGAATTTAGCTATGATAGATATAATGTCAAAGCAGATAGCATATACAGGGTGAACTTACAGGCAAATCTGGGCACAGAAGCATTAAATGAATCTAGTATTATGGCCCCTGTGGCAGAAACTTTCGTCAATGAAATTGGTGAAGTAGAAGATGCTACAAGAATTAGCAACGTTCATTATAATACAAAATTGAAGGTGAACGATGTGGAAATGAGAAAGGGAACTACTGCATTTGTGGATCCTAACTTTTTTGATCTGTTTACCCTTAATTTTATTCAAGGAAATCCAAAAACTTCCCTATCAAAGCCCCATACTCTAGTAATTACAGAAGATCAGGCTAAAGCGCTATTTGGAGAGAAGGATCCTATAAATGAAGTAATCCTGCTTGAAGAAATTGGTTTTTTTGCCGGGGAATATAAAAGTTTGGCAGGAGAGTATACGGTAACGGCAGTGATCGAAAATGTCCCGGCAAACTCACATTTTCATTTTGATATGTTCGCTTCTATGTTGGGGAATCCTGATGCTAACAATCAAAGCTGGATGTCCGGAAGTTATTCTACTTATATATTATTGGCTGACGGGGTGAAAGCTGAGCAAGTGCAGAAGAAGATACCTGCGATTGTGGAGAAATACATGGAAAATCAGATGAAGGAAAGCCTCGGGATGGGATTGGATGAATTCTTCGCCAAAGGAAATTTTATTTACCTGAATCTTCAGCCGTTGACTGAAATTCATCTAAGCACATTATTTAAGGGGTCTGGACAGTTCGAGGCGGGCGGAGATATAAATACCGTATGGATCTATTGTGCGATTGCCATGTTTATGCTGCTGATCGCCTGCATCAATTTTATGAACCTGTCAACTGCCGGCGCTTCGAAGCGTATCAAGGAGATTGGCGTGAGGAAAGTAATGGGGTCCGACAAAGCTCATCTAATTAGCCAATTTTTAGCAGAATCATTTCTTTCGGTTATCCTGGCTATCTTTTTAGGAATTATCCTTTGCACAATTGCTCTTCCGATCTTCAATAATTTCTCCCAGAAGTCCTTGTCTGTAGCGATTGTATTTTCTCCTTATTTCCTATTGTCTTTAGGGATTCTTGTAATGCTGGTGACTTTCTTGGCTGGAGGATATCCAGCATTTTTTCTATCTGGGTTTAAACCAATAGAATCGCTCAAAAAGAAAATACCCGGATCCAGAAAATCAAGTGTACGGAGTGGTTTAGTGGTATTTCAGTTTGCGGTTTCTTCAAGTTTGATCATTGCTACCATAGTAGTAGCTCAGCAGATGAACTTTATTCAAAATAAAGATTTAGGGTATCAACGGGATCAATTGATTGTATTGCGGGATGCTGGATTGATCGGCGAACACCTTGATGTCTTTAAGGATAAAATCAAAAACAACCCAAAAGTATCGCACGTGACCAAGTCGGCTTTTATCCCAGCAGGTCCTACAGATAGCAACGTCCAGAATTTATTTCTAGCGAATTCCCCTACAAATTCTTTACGGTTGATCCAATTTGGAATTGATGAGGAATATATCCCGACGTTGGGAATGGATCTAGTGCAAGGGCGGAACTTTTCAAATGATTTTGGAAACGAAAAAGACAACATTATCATTAATCAAACTGCTGTAAAAGAATTGGGAATAGAAGATGACCCAATTGGTAAAACCTTCGAAAGAATGACCGATAATCAAGGAGGAAGAGCGCAGGTCAAGGTAATTGGGGTAGTCAAAGATTTTGTAGCAAGATCACTTCGAGAGCCTATAAAACCCTTGATGATGGTTTACAACCCTTATCATAGCCTGATCATCAAAGCAAAAACCGATGATATACCTGGCCTGTTAGCAGAATTGGAAGAGACTTGGGATGGGTTTGACAGTGGTGAACCGTTTTCTTATTCCTTCCTGGATGAACTGTACAATCAAACCTATGTTCGAGAATCCAAAATGGGATCTTTCCTTACCATCCTGGCACTTTTAACAATTTTTGTTGCCTGTCTTGGGTTGTTTGGATTGGTTACTTATACCGCTGAGCAGCGATTTAAGGAAATTGGGGTTCGAAAAGTACTTGGTTCCACCGCTGGGCAAATAGTTGGGCTGTTAACTAAAGACTTTATCAAGCCTGTACTGTTTTCATTTTTACTTGCTTTTCCACTTGGCTATTATTTCATGGAAATGTGGCTTCAAAATTTTGCTTACCATATAGATTTGGAATGGTGGGTATTTGCAGTTGCTGGTATTATCACAATTTTAATTGCGTTGACGACAATATGTTCAAGAAGCTTGAGGGCTGCCCTGATGAATCCTGCAGAAAGCCTGAAGAGCGAGTGAGAAGTATAAAGTCTGAAGTATCATGTATGAATTGTTCAACCCCGCTAGGATTGGGTTCATGTTGTACTCTCTTTGGAAACGGGGTAGGCAACCGGAACGAAGTGCTTTCCTGGAGACCAAATACTTCGCTAGTTGTCCGTCATCGACCAAAAATGTTCGAGTTTTTTGGTTTAGAGGACCCTAAAGGCATCAATTTGAGAAATTTGACCACTTGTGAGATGGCACGTTTCTGGAATTGAGCTAAGACAAGAATCAATGAGCGACAAGAATCAAACCTGTCGGCAAAGGCAGCAACCCTAAAACTGAGATTTTGAGCTAGGCACACCAACTTTCAACTTTAACACTTTCCAACCTTCCTACCTATAAAACCATGTGGAAAAACTACTTTAAAATCGCCTGGAGAAATCTTCTGAAAAAGAAGGTTTATTCTTTTATCAATATAATCGGGTTGGGAATTGGCATGACCTGTTGTGTACTTATTCTGATGTTTGTACAGGATGAGCTTTCGTATGATAATTATCATGAAAAGGGAGATCGGATATATAGAGTAGTTCATGGAGGAACACAGGAAGGTGTAGCCCCTGATCTCTCCACTTTTTGGGTGTGGGGAAATGCTCCTATTGGCCCGGCATTACAACTTGATTTCCCAGAAATTGAAAAGGTAGTTCAGTTTTCAGGAAAGGCAGATATCCTCTTTACAGTAGGCGATCAGACACAACAGGAAGATGGAGTATTTTTTATGGATTCCACCGTATTTGATGTTTTTAGTTGGGAGCTTCTGGAAGGTGATCCTAAAACAGCTTTGGTGGCACCTTTCAGTGTAGTTTTGACAGAGTCCATCGCTAAAAAGTACTTTGGAGATGAGGTAGCACTGGGAAAAACAATGAAGGGAAGTGAAGTTGCCGGAAGGTCAAATCCTGGAGACTACACCGTTACGGGAATTATGCAGGATCTCCCTTCCAATTCTCATTTCAAGTTCAACACACTATTGTCTCTCAGTACGTTCAAGCAGTCGAGACCAGAAGTGTTTGATGCATGGGGATATGTAGATACTTATACCTATTTCCTAGCTGGAGAGCAATTCGACAAAGCTGCCTTTGAAGCCAAAATACCTGAATTTATAAAGCGGAGAGCTGGTGAAAATAATGGTCCAAATTACACGGTTGTGATTGAGCCATTGAAAGATGTCTATCTAAAGACAGAAGCTCAGCGTCAGCCCGGTGACACTGGATCTTTACAGAACATCTATGTATTCTCCATTGTTGGCCTGTTTATATTGGTAATAGCCATGATCAATTTCATGAATCTTTCTACCGCAAGATCCATGGAACGGGCTAAAGAAGTGGGCATTCGCAAATCTATCGGAGCCGATCGGCAAAGTTTGATTTTTCAGTTTCTCGGAGAATCATTTATCATAGTTGTACTAGCAGCGCTGGTTGGTGTCATTTTGAGCAGTATAGCGTTGCCAATGATGAATGAGCTTACGGGTAAAGTGTTAAGCGTAAATCGCCTGATCAACTGGCAAACTATTCCGATTCTTTTTGCAATAATTATTTTTATAGGATTGTTAGCGGGATCTTATCCTGCATTGGTTTTATCCAGTTTCCGTCCTGTTCTGATTCTCAAAGGGATCAATAAATCAGATTCCCGGGGTGTTAATCTGCGAAAAGGATTGGTGGTATTTCAATTCAGTCTTTCTATTGCGCTAATCGCCGGTACGATCATCGTTTATTCCCAAATGAGCCATTTGCTGGACAAGGACATGGGATTTGACAAGGAACATATGCTGGTGATTGATTACAATTATGATGAGCAGGTGAATTTTGTGTCTTCATCTTTGGAGAGTGAGTTGGAGAAGAAAACAAACATTCTGTCGGTTGCCTTCTCTAGGAGTGTTCCAGGAAGTCATTTTCCTAATGCAGGAACTACCATCGAAGCACCTGATGGAGAAATGAAATCTGATGGACAGCCAATTTTTCAAGTGGGGCTGGATTTTATAGATCATTATGGATTGGAGTTAGTAGCAGGGAGATCGTATTCCAGGGAATACCCATCTGATTCGACAGCTGCTTTGGTGGTCAATGAAGCTGCGGCAAGACAATATGGGTATACAAATCCTGCAGATATTGTAGGTAAAAAGTTTGACCAGTGGGGCAGAGCTGGACAAGTAATCGGAGTGGTTAAGGATTTTAACTACACTTCCCTGCACCGTACTGTTGAGCCCTTGACACTTCCATTTGAGGCGTATGCAAGCAGATACATGAGTTTGAAAGTTAAAGGAGAAGATTTGCCTAAGACTATTGCCGAAGTAGAGAATGTGTGGAAGGAACTAGCTCCGCATCGTCCTTTCATCTATAGCTTTCTGGATGAGGATTTTAACAAGCAGTATGAATCTGATTTCAGGTTCAGACAGATCTTCACCACTTTTTCAGTTTTGGCTATACTAATTGCCTGTTTGGGTTTATTGGGTCTTGCTACCTATACTGCCGAGCAGCGGACGAAGGAAATTGGGATCCGAAAAGTATTGGGAGCAAATGTGGGAAACATTGTGGGGTTATTGTCCAAGGATTTTATCAAGTTGGTGTTGATTGCTATAATATTAGCTACACCGGCTGCCTGGTTTGCGATGAATAAGTGGCTGGAAGGATTTGCGTATAAAGTGTCTATTCATTGGTGGATCTTCCTTATTTCCGGTGTGTTGGCAGTGATTGTAGCGTTGATCACTATTAGTTTCCAATCTGTAAAGGCAGCGATGATGAACCCGGTGAAGAGCCTGAAAAGCGAGTGAGGGAAGAATGGAAATGTAAAGAATGAAGGATGAATTATAAAGTATAAAGTATAAAGACATAAGTATCGAGACTGAATGTTGCATGGAGTGAGAATTAAGAGCCAAGAATTAAGTATTCAGTCGCAGTATTCAGTCACAGTGATCATACCATGTGAATAAGTCGGTTGATGAATGCATAAAACCTTCCGTAGGTAGGTCAGGTGGGAGAATGGGCTCCCGAAGGTAGGATAAATCAGGACGTGACAAAAAGAGCTAAGAATAAAGTAGATAGATAAAAACATTGAATGTAGAATACCGAATGCTGATGAAAGTTGTGGGGAACCTTACAACTTTCCAACCTTTTAATCTTCCAACTCCATGCTGAAAAACTATTTAAAAATCGCTTTTAGAAATATCCGGAAGAACAAGCTTTTTTCTTTTCTGAATATTTTCGGACTGTCTATTGGTATGGCAGTTTGCATTCTGATTATGCTTTTTGTGAATTACGAGCGGGACTTTGATAGCATTCACACGAAAAATATCTACCGTCTAGATGAAGTGCAGAATTGGGAAGGAATGGTGGCTCCACAAAAGGTGGCTTTATCCATGTATCCGATGGGTCCAACTTTGTTGGAAGAATTTCCAGAAATCACCAATTTCACCAGAGTACGGCCGGGAGGAGAGCTTAGGTTTGATATTCAGGGTGCTGAACCTGTGCTTTCAGAAACCTTATGGGCAGATTCCTCCTTCTTTCAGCTATTTGATTTTAAGGTATTAGAAGGAAATCCAAGTTCTGCGTTAAGAGAGCCTTATAGTATTGTTTTGACTGAGAAAGGGGCAGAGAAACTTTTCGGTGAAGAGTCTGCTATGGGGAAAGTACTTACGCTCTCTGAGCAGGACACAGTTTCCTATACCGTAACTGCTGTATTAGCAAATATCCCAGAAAACTCTCATTTAAAATTTGAAGCAATTACTTCTTTCAGTAGCTACGTGGGTCCACAGGCAATGGAGAACTGGGGTGGCAATTGGCTGACAACTTATCTGGAACTGGCTGAAGGGGCAAATATTGAGGCTATGGAAGCAAAATTCCCGGCTTTTCTGGTTTCTCATATGGGAGAAGAGAGGGCCAAAGGATATGAACTTTTTCTACAGCCTTTAAGAGAAGTACATGCTAGTTCTACGGATATCACGCATGATTACATCAATTATCAAAAATTTGATGGAGCATATACCCGGATATTTTTTTACATCGCACTGATCGTATTAGTTATCGCTGGGATCAACTTTGTGAATTTGTCTTCGGCTAAGTCCATCAGTAGGGCCATGGAAATAGGGGTGAGAAAGGCCTCAGGTGCTTCCAAGTCCCAATTGTACCTACAGTTTATCGGTGAATCTATTGTAATCAGCCTCATGGCGATGGTGCTGGCAGTAATTTTCGTTTCGCTGGCTTTGCCTTTTCTAAACCAATTCAGCCAGCGGCAATTGGAATTTCCATTATTTAATGATCCTTTATTCTTTGGCGCAATGTTTTTGGGTGCCGTGCTGGTGGGAATTCTTTCCGGTTTATACCCTGCAATTTACCTATCCAGCTTTAATCCGGTGAAAGTACTGAAAGGTTCACCAGTGACGGGAAAAAGGAAAGCTGATTTTAGAAATGTCTTGGTAGTCGTACAATTTAGCTGTGCTATTTTCCTGATTATTTCCACTCTGTTTGCTTCACGTCAAGTGCGGTTTATGCAGGAAAAAGATCTTGGATTTACCCACGAGCAAATTGTTACGGTGCCTTTTGGTGGACGTTATACCGATCGTTATGAGACCTTGAAACAGGCATTGCTTGGAATTTCGCAGGTGGAGGAAGTCACGGGATCCGGCCAGCGATTGGGCAATAACCTTCACCAGACAGGAATTACCTTTCATGGGGCAGGCCCAGCCGTAAATCTGGCCACCTCCCAAGTGGTGGTGGATCCTGACTTTTTGGATGTGTATGAGATAGAATTGATTGCGGGAAGGAACTTCAATGACAGCGAAGCAGATAATGGAAATACCTACTTGATCAATGAATCTTTGGCGAATGAGCTCATTCAGAAGGATGGAGAAGGAAAAGATATAGAGTCATTAATAGGTTCACAGTTTGGATTTAATGGAATGGATTCAGCGGGGAGGTTAGTAGGGATAGTCAAGGATTTTAACTTTAACTCGCTGCACCATAAAATAGAAACACTGACAATTTTTAATCAGCGGAATTGGGGGTTTGAGGAGTTGTCTGTTAAAATTAGCGGAGAGAATGTACCTGAAGCACTGGCCCATATCGAGTCCATCTGGAATAAACAGATCCCGGAACGCGAATTTGAGTATCAGTTTCTGGATGATCATTTTACAGAACTGTATAGAGCTGATCGAACTGTAAATAGCATTGTAGGCATGCTGACGGGACTTTCTATTTTGATTTCCTGCTTAGGACTTTTTGGTTTGGTGTCATTCACTTTGGAGCAGCGTGTAAAAGAAATAGGAATTCGCAAGGTGTTGGGTGCCTCTATGACCACTGTCGTTGCCTTACTTTCTAAGGATTTTATAAAGTTGGTTTTTATAGCAATAGTAATTGCCGTTCCGGTTTCCTGGTACGTGGTTAATCAATGGATTCAGGATTTTGCATATCGCATAGCTATCGACTGGTGGGTATTTGCAGTATCAGGGGTAGTTGCGATCTTGATTGCTTTGGCGACGGTAAGTTCCCAAGCGTTTAAAGCAGCGTTGATGAACCCGGTGAAGAGCCTGAAGAGTGAGTAGGGGAAGATGAAGTATGAATTATAAAGTATAAAAGTATCAAGTATAGAGCCTGAATGTTGGATGGAGTAAGAACCAGGAATCAAGAGACAAGTAGGCAGTGATCAGTCTCAGTGTTCAGTTTACTATGACCAGCTATTAGGTTTGCTGATTTGTGATAATCAAGGGGCGGAGCCCTGACCTCTTAATAGAAAAACGTATTAACGGAAAAAGCAGAGGGGCGTAGCCCTGAAACCTTCCATCAGACAGGCACGAACGGCAGCATCAGTAAAACAAAAAAGTATCAACGTAAATCAGGACGTGACAAAGACTAGAATAATTAACTGAGCTAATTAATATTGGTAGCCGCCTGTCCGCAGGCAGCCCATGGTATACGGTGAAAATAGCTATTTCCTGGGCGGGCTACACAAACGGCTGTCTGTGCTAAAGGTGGAAACGAAAAAGCAATCGTGCAGCAGGTATTTTGATATATCTAAGAGGCTATTTTAGGAAGGGCAATAACAGTAAACTCTGTCAAGCCTGTCTGCCGGAAAAATCAGTACATGATCATGTGTGAAGTAGCTCGCTTTCATTAAGCCCTTCAATCATGCGGACTTCTCCACTTTCCTACCTTTTCCTTTAAAAAAAATGCCCATCACCGAACGAACATGTCCGATTGAGTAGTAATGAGAAACGGCTAAATTCCTCATTAAAGCTTAGATAGTGCTTTTTTGATGGCATAATAGTGGAATATGATGATTTCTCTTCTGGATCATCTTCAATTCAACTCTTATGCTAAAACATCATCTCCTTCTTATCTATCGAAATCTCAGAAAAGACAAAAGTACTTTTCTGATAAATCTAATTGGGCTTTCCACAGGTCTTGCCAGCGTCTTGTTGATCTTTCTTTGGGTCAATGATGAGCTGCAAATTGATAAGGGATTTGCTACAGATTCACGATTGTATCAGCTTCTGGAAAATGTAGATCAAGCCGGAGGGGTGATTACCCGGGAAACTACGGCTGGACCTACAGCCCAGGGATTGAGAGATGATTTTCCTGAAGTGGAATATGCCGTCACATCATTTTCAAATAATATCACTAGTGATGTCCTATCATTTGATGAAAAGGACATAGAAGCTAGAAGATTATATGCCAGCACTGATTTCTTTAAACTTTTTCCATATAAAATCATTCAGGGCAATGAGGAAGAAATTAAATCGGATCCAAATTCCATAGTACTATCAGAAAGTCTGGCCATCAAACTTTTTGGTTCTTCCGATAATGCCGTTGGAAAATCCGTTGAGTGGGAGCATGAAAAAGAATTGGCTGTTGCGGGAGTATTTGAAGATGTGCCGACTACAGCATCCATGAAGTTTGATTTTGTGATGTCATTTGAGAAATTTTGGGAAGAGAATGAATGGGTACAAAACTGGGGAAATACTGCTCCAACCACTTTTGTCCTATTGAAAGAGGGTACGGATGTAGCGGCCTTTAATGCCAAGATCAAAGACTACGTAAAGACTAAAACAGACGGTGATATCACGCATCGGTTCCAGTTCATTACCAAATATTCTGAAAGATATCTCTATGGTAATTATGAGAACGGCGTTCAGACTGGAGGTAGAATATCCTATGTAAAGCTGTTTTCAATTATTGCCGTTTTCATCTTGGTGATCGCATGTATCAATTTTATGAATCTTTCTACTGCCAAAGCCTCACGGCGCATTAAAGAGGTAGGGATTAAAAAGGCGGTCGGTGCAAAACGCGGCGAACTGGTGATCCAATATTTGGGAGAGTCCACTATGATGGCTTTTCTATCTCTTTTATTGGGCTTATTGCTGGTGGTTCTGCTTTTGCCCAAGTTTAATAGTATTACCGAGAAGCAACTTTTGCTTGATTTCAGTCCTATGCTTATTGTGGCAATCTTAAGTATAGTATTGATCACAGGTCTTCTTGCCGGAAGTTATCCTGCGCTACATCTTTCTAGCTTTAGCCCTTCTGCTGTGTTAAAGGGAAAAATCAGTAGGGCAGCAGGAGAGTTATGGATCCGAAAGGGGTTGGTGGTGTTTCAGTTTGCGTTATCAGTGATTTTGATTGTGTCGGTATGGGTGGTGTATTTACAAATAGAATACATTCAAACAGAAAATTTGGGTTATGACAAAGACAATGTGGTCCTGATCAATAAAATCGGAACGCTTGCGGATACTGACAAAATGGAAGCCTTTATTTCTGAATTGAAGGAAGTGCCCGGAGTGCTGGGCGCTACCAGTTCCGGGCATGATATGACGGGTCATAACGGAGGAACTTACGGAATTGAATGGCCCGGGAAAGATCCAAATGATAAAACGGAATTTGAGCGTGTAGCTGTTAACTATGATATGATCGAGATGATGGGAATTCAGATGAAGGAAGGAAGAGCATTTTCTGATGAGTTTGGTACCGAGTCAGAAAAAATCATTTTTAATCAGGCAGCTATAGATTTCATGGGGATAGAAAATCCTATAGGGAAAACAGTGAAGTTGTGGGGAGAATTTGATTTGGAAATTATTGGTGTGACGGAGAATTTTCATTTTGATTCATTCCATGAGGTGGTCAAGCCACTGTTTTTCTACTACAACCCTGAGAATACCCATTTGGTGGCAGCAAAAATCAATGCGGGTGACGAAATGGGAACTATCAAAGCTATCGAAACCTTACATGCCAAGTTCAATCCTGCCTTTGCATTAGATTATCGATTTTTAGATGAGGATTATCAGGCGTTGTATGTTTCCGAGAATCGGGTGGCCACTTTGTCAAACTATTTTGCTGGAATAGCCATATTGATTTCGTGCCTTGGATTGTTTGGATTGGCAACTTTCACAGTAGAAAGACGGGCAAAGGAAATCGGGATCAGAAAAGTCCTGGGAGCAAGCGAACTAATGATAGTCAGCATTCTATCAAGTGATTTTGCAAAAATGGTATTGGTCGCCATATTAATTGCTTTGCCCTTGAGCTTTTTCATCGTAAGGGAATGGCTTTCAAATTTTGCTTTCAAAATTGGGTTGGAATGGTGGTTCTTTCTTGGGGCAGGTGGATTGACTATGCTCATAGCGCTGTTCACAGTTAGTTTTCAGTCCATTAAAGCCGCGCTGATGAATCCGGTGAAGAGTCTGAAGAGTGAGTAGTGAAGGATGAAGTGAGAAGGATGAAGTATGAAATATCAAGTAATACTTAATAGATTTGAGAACCGAGAGACAGTGGCCAGTAAGCAGTCTCAGTTGGCAGTCTTCAAATGGAAGATTGAGGGAGGGGCGTAGCCCTGGTCTCTTCTTAGAAAGACAAGAATCAAGAGCAAGATGTATTCCATTGGTTGTATGGGACATTTTTAAAATACTGCTACTTTCCAACCGGTTTAGAGCCAAGAACTGGTAAACATCACTTGGGAATTGCTAAAGAAAACTTCTACGGAGACAGTTTTACCTGCCGTAGGTAGGTCAGGTGGGTAGCCATGGGCACGGCCCATGACACATCCCGGAATTTAGATCAATAAGCCAATAAGCGCCCACAGATAATCACAGCGATCCACATGGTAATGGAGACCAGAGCCGGTAGGGTAAGGTGTAGGAATGGCTTTGGAGAATATTCCAGCTCAAAATTTCCCTTGAAAACAAATTTGTGAAATAAAAGAGCGTTCAGTGCCGCCAGAATCAGCAATCCCATCTTCAACCAGAAGGTGGAATCCAGGCCCAATGTTTCCGCATTGGTGATGAACAACAGTAATCCGGAAGGTATCACAAGAATTAGTCCTCGCTGAGACCAGGGTAATAGAAACCGGGCCATATCTGCGATGGGTAATTTTTTGGTAAATCCCAGCAGGCGAAAATCAAATAGCAGCGCAGCACCTACCAGAACGACAATACCCAAGATATGGATAATCTCCAAAGCCGGATACATCCATAAGGATTGGCGGATTGCTGTGGCCCAAGTTGATTGCTCAAGCCAATGAAGAAATTCCGGCACAATTATCTAAGCTCGTACTTCTTCTTGTCTACGTATATGGTTTCAGCGCGCATTTCTCCCTTTTCTGTTTTATGCGGATATGCGACAATTCTTACAGAAGTGCCTTTTTTGATCATTTCCGCAGAAAGGCCACGAGCTGTCATACGGCTTGCCGGAGCCAGAATAACCGTCCAGGGCTCATCCTCATAGGTTACTTTGGCTATTGTATGAGGATTCTCAAAAGTGGATTCTTCAATGGTGGATTCAAAGTCCAGCACTTTAGTCTGATCATAATTAGCCCATCCATGATGTAGTAATCCAAAGGAGACGCATAAAATAAATAGTAGTAAGAGCGAGGTGTTTCTTAAATAGATCATGGTCATTTGAAGTTGGTTCAGCTTAAATTTATAAAAAAATACAGTTAACTCCTTTATAATCAGCCTAAATAGTGTGTGGTAAGCGGGGGTGTTGGGAGTAATTAGCTTACACTGTGTTCCGAAGCATTTTTCTTTACTATCAATTTTCCCACTGAGATTAACAAAGCTGCTAGAATCACAAAAGCCAATAAGACAAAAATTCCGTTCGTCAGGGCAGTAGAAAATCCAAGTTTACTGGCATCGATAAAAGGATAAGGATAAAATTGGGAATATATACCATGAAGTAGCGTGTAGATAACGTAGATCAAGGGATAAATCATCCACTTAGGGAGCGATTTATAGGAAAGATGATGCTTTGGGACATACCTTATCCAGAAAAATAAGAACAACAAAGGTACGGCGGTATGGAATATTTCCGACAGGAGAAGATGAGGACCGTTTAATTCAGCAGTTGGCCTGAGGAGGGTATTGAAAACCAGCCCTACGATCAAAATATATACAGTTATAGCAGTGAGTGTAGCATTTTTTTCAAAAAACTGCTTTACTGCAGAAGTAGTAGGCAGAAGCAAATAAAAAGCGCAAATAGCTACCAGAGAATTTGTCAGGATAGTAAAATAGCTGAAAAACCGTACTGTTGCCTCTATAATGTTAAAGTCCATACTGCTGAGTAGCAGGAAGTATTGGAAGGATAGCGCAAAACATTCCAAGATAAAGATAGCGGTGATCAGAAATTTATTCATGGCTTTTATTCCAATAGATTTTAAGATTTTTGGTGGATCTGCCGGATGCAATCAGGTCCAACCTACCATCTCCATCCAAGTCTGCAGCTTGTAAATCTTCACAGGCCATCCCATTTTTGTCTATCCATAGTTCCTCATATTCTGCAAATGAGCCGTTTTTAGGAATAAACAGTTTAACCCCAAAATCGCCAGCTTCATTGGGCAGTCTCCAGCCTACTGCTATTTGATCCGATCCCAACCCCAAAAAGTCTCCTATAGCGAGGGCATGACCATCTTTAAGTTGTGTAGTAAGGACTTTTCTTTTTAACCCTTTTGATTGAAAATTTTGTCCGAATCCTTCATAAGCAACCAGTGTGGTGCCATGCATGGGTTCTATGGTGGCTAAAAATTGGTTTTGCCCCGTTCCATTACCGAGCCGAAGTTCGCCCACGCTTGGGTTCGTCGGTAGATCTATTTTTTCTTTTTTCCAACTGGACTCAGTCGGGGTCAAATAAGTTACACCTTCTTTTCCGCCCAAAAGAATAGCAGCTGTATTCTGATTTTCTACTACTTCCAGATTGTGGGTCAGGTGCATGCTTTCTTCAATTGTCTGATAGGACCAATCACCTGATGGATCATTCGGAAAGTCATATGCAATAGTTTTGACTCCGGCACCTTCGCCATTTATATTTCCCCTACCATGCAACGGGACTACGATTAATTGAGCTGAATTGCTGGATTTTACCCAGCGCATCCGATGTGTAGTTGGTTCATGATGGAGTTGTTTTGAAGTCCAGCTTTTGGTTGGATCATCAGGACGGATAAGATAAAAAACCGCTCCGGATTTTTCGGTGTCAGAAGTTTCGCCCGGATTCCATTGTGCCCCTACAGCGACTTCTACTTTACCATCCCCATCAATATCCTGGGCTGCGATGCAGACATTGTCAGATTCGGTAAGATTTTCGGCCATTACATGTTTTTTCCAGTCTCCGTTTCTATACCAAACAAAAGATTTTTTATCAGCCAAAAGAATATCATCCTTGCCATCGCCGTCCACATCGCCAATGGCCAAACCATAGCCAATAGATATTTCAGAATCGAGAATTTCTGGTTCAAAAACAGGTTCTTTTTGAGCCTGAAAAATTAATAACAAGTAGATGATCGGAATAAAAAGCATGATTTTTTGGATTGTTTTATTGGTAATGTTTTCTAACGTATTTAAAGTTAGAATTTTATAATCTAAGATGATCCTTAATAATCGAATTTTCTTATGCATATTCCGGGATAAACGTTCCTGATTAATATGCGCAATTTGCTGAGGTCATCATTTTATTTCCCTTTTCAGATCTTTATTGATGACAGGGAGCGGAAAGCTTTGGAAGATGAGTTTAGAAAATTAGGAAATATGATTATTCATAGACGTCGGTTGGGAGTAGGTGATTACCTTTTTGATAGCAGTTTTTTGGTAGAGAGGAAGACGATTCCTGATTTTTGCATTTCTGTAAAAGACGGAAGATTGTTCAGGCAGGCCAGGGAACTCGCCAAAAGCCGAATTTTTACATGTATTATTTTAGAGGGGAAAAACAGGGACTTTAAGACCACGGGTTTTTCCCAAAAAGCAATTCAGGGAATTTTACTTTCCTTATCATTAGTATTTAGACTTCCGGTTTTGCGTACTAAAAATACTCTTGAAACAGTTCAGGTAATGTTACAAAGCTATAAACAACTTTCAGGCGATGAGTTTTTAGATCAACAGTTTTACACTAGACCAGCTTTTGTAAAAAAGAAAAGAGATCCTTTTTTAGCACAAAAAATCCATATCCTACAAGGTTTTCCGGGAATAGGTACAGATAAAGCGAAAAGACTTTTGATAAAATTTGAGAGTCTTTGGGCTGTCTTTGCTGCCGCTGAGGAAGAGTTGTTGAATGTTCCTGGAATCGGGAAAGAGACCATTAAAAGCTTTGTTAAAATCTTAAAAAAATGACCGTTTAATTGATTTCAAAGTTATAGAAACTTGATTTGCCCATCAGTGGACTTTTTCGGTAGTTTACATTTGAGGCTCGACTATTGAATTTTTGACAGTGAGTTTCCAATCCATAAAATCCGCCCTCATGAATCCGGTGAACAGTCTGAAGAGTGAGTAAAGCCTCGATCATGTGGCTTACACAATATTTATAGGGTTAGGTTTAGTTTTTTTCTAATGAAGACAGGGAGAATGTATACAGTTTGGTTCTGTTGTTTCAAGGATTTAAGACATTGCCGACTTGAGTCTCCAATAGTTTATATTGGTTAACTAATTTCTGAAGTTCAGCGAAAAGTTCTTCATCCGATTTCCATTCTTTTGAAATACCTTTTATCAGCTGTCGGTTGATTTTTAATGATTGAAGCAAGAACTCACAAATCTGAGCAGCCTTTGCATGTAAGTGCGGATCGCCCACTATAAGTGGGGAATTGCTCACATTATTAGAAATGTTTAAGACAACGATTGACATCGGAACGGGGGTTAAAATGAGAAATAGCAATGGATGATCAGAAAATTCATTTAAAGATCATAGACCTGTACTATTTGAAAATAAAGGGAATGTCTGACCGAATCAATAAAGAGAGTCCGCAAAAACGATCTTCAATCATTTAATTGGAGCAATTCGGAATAAATCTGCAATGCAGCCGTGTCGTATAAGGTCGATTATATAGTTGTGGGATCGACTCTTTTCATTATATTTCAATAGATAGATGTAATATTAAAAACTTTATCTACATATACAATAAGCAACTATTAATTTTTCTACAATGTCAGAAATTGTCACAAGAATTGGAGAATATGGTTTCCGGAGTAAGATAAGCATGAGGATGATTGAATCTACCATAGGATCAGCGAACGGTACCTTATCAAAAGCTGTGGGAACTGACAAGGATGTGCAGACCAAGTGGATATCCCGTTTTGTTCACAAATTCCCTGAAGTGAATCCTGCCTGGCTTGTAACCGGAAAGGGGGAAATGCTCAAAGCAAATATGCCCTATGCCTCTGATCTGGTGGAAGAACCCCAAGATGAGGCGTCGACAAAATATTCCGTGCGGGAAAAACAGGAAGTGGTCGATGCGCTTAAAAAATTGGTGGCCAGTATGGAGAGTCAGCTGAAGGATAAAGAGCGGCTGATCGAAATGAAGGACCAATTGATCCGGGAACTGACGGATAAGAGTCTTAAATAGGAACTATGAATGTCCGCTTAGAATTTCTCTAAGATAGAGAGATCCTCCAGTCTGTTGTTCTTTTCAAACCAGCGCTTGAACCAAAACTCTGTATACATATGATTGCTTTTCCAAAACAGCTCCTTATGACCTTCTTCCATTGAACCGGTTATTTCATATAGTTTCCGAATAGCTTTGAGTTCGCTGAACATCTTTTTAAGATCGTTTTTTGAATAAGAAGCTTCCCCAAAATTGGAATGGAGCATAAACTTCCGTCCCGCTTTCCGTTGCTTTTTGGTGGCTCCATCGATAGCTGAATGGCTTAGTTTCCACATAAAATCCATCAGTACCCGTTCAGGTTTTACGTTGAGAACAGCACAGATCATCCGGAAATTGCTTGGAATCAGAAGATCCAGTTCTTGCCATTTGGAAGCGTACATTTCACTTAGTTCAGCGTACTCCTCATAGTTGTCTATCGGAATAACTTCGAAGTTTAACTTCTTCTTTTTCATGCCCTCCCAGTTTAGTTGAGCTATCAATAATCAAAAATGAAAAGGGATATAATATTCCTGAAGTAGGTATTATAGTTTAGGGTGGCATTGGGCTTTAATCTGGAGGATTGGGGGATTTGCTTTCAGATGACCCGAAATTTTCATTATTTGTAGGTTGTCTTTTAGTTGAGGTACTTTATATTTTCGATTTCAATTAATTGGTTTTAATCTAATATTTTTTAGATTTTGTTCTAGCCCATCCATATGCGTATTCCAAAATACAATTGGAGATTTCAATCATCACTAAAACAGCCTCTATTCTGTTTAGGTCAGTGACTGTTTCTGAATCGAATTTGGTTAAATAGGTTCCGACAGTAGCATTTTCAAGATCAACCTTCACTATGGGATTGTATATATGCTTTGAGCTAAAATGGATATACCCAGAAGTTTGGTTGTATACTTCAGCAATCAATGAGTAGGATTCCGTGGCTTTGTTTCTCAAATACCAGTCTTTTAGTTTTTGTTTCGCATTTTCTTTATCAAAGATCTCTTCTACCTTTTTTCCTTTCATTACCTCATTTGCAAATTCATGTGGATTCTTGACTAACCAAGCAGCAGATAATCTTAAAAAATTATCCAGATATGGCCTTACCAAATGAGATGCTACCATGAAATTCCTTGATTCCAAAAGTTTAATGAACCCTTTAAGTAAAGACAGGCTCTGGAATATACACCATCAAAATAATAATCTAAATGAAAAAGGTCACTGCTAGGAATTTTACTTGTCTTTGCCATCAATAAGTACCGATGCTCTAGCTTCTTAAAAGTATTTTAAAGGCATTCAAATATTTAGGAATTTCTTCCTCTTTAAAATCTGATGGAATACCCAAGTCTGGTAGCAAAAATGGAGTCCAATAAAGAAAGGTTTCTGGTTTTAATATTTTACTTGGTGTAAGTAGAACACCAAAACTAGTTTTTTCATCATTCTCTAAGAATTGCCCTACAGTCCATTTTCTAAAATCGGTGATTTTTTCATTTGATAGGATTACGATTTGATCTACCTCAGGATATTCGGATTTTATTTCTCTCCAGTTTAGTATAGCTCAAAAAATAATCTCCCTACATTCATATTCCCCCCACTTCTTCACAGGCAGCCGACTCCCGGCTTTTAGCACTCGCTGTATAAAATTATCACAGTCTGACTCGGTGAGTTGTCCCTTCTTGACTGCTTGGCAGAGAAAGTCCATTGTTGTCAGGTAGGTGATTTGGTGCATTTTGCAGTAGCTAGCGATATCTTTTAGGTTGCTACTGGCCAAGATATTTTGAGAATATCGAACAACTGCCAAACAAGCGGATTCACCATCTCCTTTAAACATCATTTTTTTGATGTGTAGGTATTCCTTTTTGATTTCAGGCTGGTCCTCAGGAAATGGGATTTGCTCGATCAGGTTAAATTTTAAAAGATTGTCTACCTCGGTTTTCTTTCCAGGCATGTGGGAGATTTCTTCATATACCTTATCCAGTACTTTGATAGGATAAGGATAGATGCTTGGAAGCAAAAGAATCTGGCCTCCCGCAATGAAGTGAGAAAGAACATCTGCATCGATCAATATGATTCTTTCAGTCTTCCTCGCTCCCATTTGTCCCTAATTCCGATAAGTCCACTCCTAAGTCCCCTAAAAGACCATAATAATGAGATTCAGAAATACTGTCTTGTTCATATAGCTTCCTTGCCAAATTTCCGTAATCTCCAATGACCTCGCTCAGCTTATCTTTTTCATAAAGTTTTACAGGAATACCATGTTTCATTGCGCTAGCTCGGACGTTTACTTTGTAGTCTTCCGCTTGAGTCTTGTCGATGAGCCTGAGTTCTACTAAACGATTTAAAAGAGCTCTTCTGGAACAGGAAAAGTATTGCTCAATATTTAACACCGTGGAAAGGCTGACCTTTGATTTTGCCAGTTCCGAATCCGGTACCATTGCCAAAATACCTTCTTCCGGGATTAATAATTTGGTGGCGAATATATCGGCGCTGTATTCTTCTTTATCTCTCTTGTTGAATAAGCCCACATGACAGATTTGGGATTCAAAGTTTTGCTGTATATAAAGATGATACAGTTCATGGCAAATCGTGAAATGCTGATGTCCCACTGTTCTGGCAGTATTGATCAGCATAAAGCGGTTGTATTTACCGACTTTAATGGCCATTCCCGAAATATCCATCTCTAGGGGTCTAAAGACGGCTAAAACCCCAAGTTTGCGCAATAAGCTTTTTAAATGGATACTTTCCTTGTTGCTGTAGCCTAGTTTCGTTCGGAACTGTGTGGCATATTTTTCAAGAACTAGTTGATTCATTTTCCAAAAGTGATTTCATGCTTAGATAATTTCGGACTATCTTTTTGAACTTGGCTATCTGCTCCAGATCTGAAGTTTTAACGTTCTCAGCTCTAAAAGCCAGCGCTAAATTCACTTGGGCTAAAACAAGGTTTTCTTCATACAAATCATATTCATCTACACCGTATAGATTTGCCAATGGCGACATTAGGGTAGATGGAATTGATCTACTGCCTGTCTCATAATAGCTCAATTCCTCCCGATTGATATGGAGGTATTCTGCGACTTGCTCTTGGGTAAAACCAAGCTTTTTCCGGAGGTTTTGTAAGTTTTTTCCGATGAGGCTGTCCTGATTCATAGCGTGTTTGTGTAAAAAATATAATGTTACAAAGTTACAAAGTTATAGAACTAATAACAATAAATGTAACAAATTAAACCACTTGGCTTATTATAATTAAATTGACATGTGTCTTTATAAAAGTAATTTTGTCAACTAAGTTCCCTGTAAAAATGATTCCGAAAATAAAAGAAGATTGAAAGAGAATCTTGTTTTCTGATGAAGGTTGCCGTCACGGATGCCTGTATTTTTATTGACGTAATCATTTGGATCTTGGATCAATTAGTACATGTCAAATTACTTTCAGGAGCCAAGGCCTGTAGTACATTAAATCAACTGGCTTCGGTAAATTCCATGTTAGGAGGCGTACTAATGAAAAAAGAAGTTGATAAGAGAGTTATAAGTTGGGGTTCAAGTACAAAAGGGAACTCTATTTAAACCCCAAATCCACATCTGGATACTTTTCTAAAAGCTCAGGAAGTGTAATTGCTGGAATCCCTAGAATACTACAGATTGCAGGTGTTTTTTTGAAAAGTTTCAAATCATTTGCAGAAGAGGTTTCTTCGGTGGTCAGGTAAATTCCCTCATTGGGATAATCCTTGATTAAATATTGGCAGTACATAATCAGTTTGGCATCGGCCGAACCCATGAACTCCTTTTTCTTTACCTCAAACTCTGCTTCTGTAAGTTTTCTGAATTGATATGGGTTTGCTACAAATTGGTGTTTGACCATATTCAAGAACACAGGGAGCCAAAGGAATCAGTTCATCTGTCTTAGTGATGATATTATACTTTTTTAAAAAATCTTTATCAGCTAGAAAATCTAGCTTTTTCAGGATGATTTCTGGCCAATAAATTTACTTTCCTCATAAACAGCATCGAGCATAATGATTTCCCCAGAAGCAAACTTACTCTTAATCAACCCGAATAACACGCCATTTTTATCAAACGGCAGATAGTACCTAACCAAACTCAATAATGAACTGGTATCGATAACAACTCTCATCTCAAGTACTTTTCGAGTTGCTCTGGCTTAAGATGAAGCCTTTTGCAAAGCTCATACTCATTAATTACCCCGTCAAAAAATGCGGTTTGGACGGCTGAAACAAATAATGGGGATTGGATGGATTTGGCCAGACTAGCTATGGATGTTTTGCCCATCTCATTATCTAATTCTCTTTTCTTTTTCTCAATGTCTTTTTTAGCTTGAATGTCATCCTCTTGGTCTTTTCTCATTTTACCATAAATGGCGCCACTCATCTTTTTTGTTTTGACCAGATAGGTAAGAATAGCAGTAAAGCCTAAATGGGTATTATCAGAAAGAGCTTTTATCTCCTGGAAGGAATAGTCATTAGATTTGCTTATTTCTGGTAGATTGTCAATAATCCCTAATTCGTCACCGGCTAGGAAGGCAAAAGCAAAATTATTGCACCAAGTTTCAATCTTAGAGATGGATGTGCTATGAGCCAACTGGTCGTAGTCTATTGCCTCAACTTCTTCCTGATTGAGGAGATAATGTCCTAACTCATGGGCTAAGGTGAAGATCTCACGCTTGAAATAATCTTGATTCCTTCTTAGGACAATGACGTTTGGCTGTAGATAGAACCCGTCAATATTGCTTTTTTGCTTTAAGGAAGGGTGCTCAACGAATTCAAAAACCAGAATATTGGCCTCCGCAAATTTGTTGATTAAGGCTTCTAAGAATTTCTTGGAGTCTTTTCTAAACTTTGGATAGAGTGTCTGCCGAACGCCTTTCGCTACTATTTTGGCATCTTGATTTGTAGAAAAAAGAGGTAAAATTCGATCCATTTCTAGATCAGACATTTTAGCTAGGCCTGACAAGGAGAGCTTCAGTTCTTCAAACTGAGTTACAATTTTTTTAGAGGCAAAATTAAGATCAGTTCCAAACTTTGATTTTCTAAAAAAGATACTGGATTCATGACTTCGAATAGGAGGGCTTGGATCCAGATAGTAGGACAAACCTTTGCTGAAGATTTTATCTATTCTTTTCAGATGATTGATTTGAATTTCAGGTTTGAAAATATCCTCCCACCCAAGTTTGTTCTTTAAGCCTTCGCTCACTAAAGCCAAAAACTCCTCCTTCTCCAATCTGAACTGACGGATAAGCTGCTCTATTCGGGCGATATTATAAGGTATAGTATTCAATACTTTGAGCTAATTTTACTAAAAGAACGCAAAAATAGCGCAATTAATCCGATGGATTGATTCATCACTTCCCAATCATCTTCTCCATCCTTACCATCATCTCATCCTTCTCCTTGAGCATCCGCTCGTAGAGCGCGATTTTCTCCTCGTGAAGCTGGATTAGCTTGTCAATTGGCTGAAAAGTAGGATTAATATTAATTGCAGAAGCTCCTTCTTTAAAATCATGAAATGTATTTGAAATAATATTCACGGCCTGTTCCTCATCAAAATTCTTGAAAGCCTCTACCGGCAACTTTAATACTTCGGCGATCTGGCTCAGCAGGCTTTCTTCGATTTCTTCTTTTTGCTCAAGAAGGGAGATCTTTTTCTGGTTCCAGTCATCGCCCAGTTCAAAGGCCAAAGCCTCTTGCTTGATGCCAAGCATTTCACGGAAGCGTTTTACGTTTCGGCCTTGATGGATATTTTTGGAAGGGGATTCAGTCATATTTTAAATGGTTTTTGGCCTGTGAGGATCCCCCACTGCAGGGCATGCTCAGTCCATGATGTAGACGGATTTTGTCAAATTTAAAGCTTTCAAGCGGGGGAAGTAGCGTAGGTCACACTATTTCTTAGGTAAAATAGGGATTTGGCTCGATAATATATTCCTTGCGTATCTTTTGAACATAAAAGTCTTTTCATAGCAGCAACCTACGGGTTAACTCTATGCAACGGCTGTCACCAAATAGGTTGAGCGTAGTATACACCATTTGCCGCCATAGATAAAAGTAATTTGAGTCGCACACTGGTCAGGCTGAATTCTTGCTCAACGTCATCCCCATATATTCCCTTCTAGGTGGGAATTTTTAGCACCTAAACGTGGACGAAATATCCCAATCAATTGTAAACGCATATCATAATCTTAGATGAATGATTGGCGGAATTTTTATAATACAGGTTTTAAAAAGCTATACTATGTGAGCAGGTAAATCCAGTTATTGAGTAGGGTTGCGGGAAAAATTAATTTTTTGATGAGGATTGAATCCCGGGCCGGAAATCAAGGGAGTTCATTTTTTCGCTCAATTGATCTGGGTTGGTTTTAATCTTGATTACTAATTAACTAAGACAGGTAAATTACTGAACAGTAATTTATTAGGTTTTTAATGCCTGTAACTGATTAGATTATGAAGATTGCACAAATATCCCCCTTATATGAATCGGTTCCGCCACAATTATATGGTGGTACAGAGCGTGTAGTTTCCTTTCTTACAGAAGAACTGGTGAGACAGGGACATGAAGTGACTTTATTTGCTTCTGCTGATTCTGTGACGTCGGCTACCTTGAGAAGCAATGCGCCCCGGGCACTGCGGTTGGGCAAAATAAAAGAATTTCATTCCTATAATGTGGCCCAGCTGGAGGATGTGATGGAAGCGGCGGATGAATTTGATATTTTACATTTCCACACCGATTATCATCATTTTCCGATGACGAAGCGCATCCCGAAAGCGCATCTCACCACCCTACACGGTAGGCTGGATATTCCCGAACTGGTACCCCTGTATCAACGATTTACCGACCAGCCACTTGTTTCAATTTCCAACAATCAGCGTACCCATTTACCTATAGAAGTGAACTGGCTTGGAACTGTCTATCATGGACTTCCCACGGATCTTTTTCAGCAAGGAGCTGGAGACGGAGATTATGTGGCCTTCATTGGTCGAATATCACCTGAGAAGAGGCCTGATAGAGCGATAGAAATAGCAGAGGCTGCTGGAATGAACCTAAAAATCGCAGCCAAAATAGATGAAGCCGATCTGGAGTATTATAAAACTTCCATTCGCAAGCTTATGAAACGTCCACATGTGGAATATATAGGTGAAATAAATGAACAGGAAAAAGCGCAACTTCTTGGAAATGCAAGGGCTGTGTTGTTCCCAATTGATTGGCCAGAGCCTTTTGGAATGGTGATGATTGAAGCTCTTGCCTGCGGTACTCCTGTAATTGCTTATAATAATGGTTCAGTTCCTGAAGTATTGGATGATGGACAAAGTGGATTCATCGTGGAATCAATTGAGCAAGCTGTGGAAGCCTTAAAGAGGATTGACACCTTGGATAGAAGCCACGTCAGAGGAATCTTTGAGAGGAGATTCAGTGCCAAAGCTATGACAGAAAATTATGTCAAGTTATACCAAAAATTAATACCTAAAGCGAAGGGGTTTCAGATGATGAATGAAAACACCAATGCGTCCTTGATGAAGATTATATAAATTCTTTTGCCTATACAATCGGATCTGCCTGAGGCAGACATGCATAGTGCAAGACACAAAGTTTGAATAATTATTCTACATCTGCCAGTCGGCACATAGGTGTGAGCTATACGATGTGGGTTAAATAAATCAAATTATATAGTTATGAAAAACAAAATCCAGCCAGAAGCCAATGGTCCTCACTCTGAAAGCGGAGAATGGTTTATTTCAGAAAGTGCGGCCTTTGTAGATGATCGAACTCATGTACTTAATCATTGTGATACTTTTAGCATTTTGGGGAGGGCTGGTGATGTACGGGCATTTAAGAATGATGTGCAGGGGATTTATCACCGGGATACAAGATATGTCAACCGGATGGTGTTCAAAGTCAATGGAGAAAGACCGCGTCTGTTGAGCTCTACTATAAAAGAAGAGAATGAGGTGCTTTCTATAGATCTTGCTGCCCACCTCATGGAGGAAGAGAATGGGGTGGTAATTCAGCGGGAAATGATCCATATACATCGGAGCCAATTTGTGCTCAATGGCTTATTCCATGAAAGAATCGATCTTTTGAACCATAGCATGGAGGAGGTGCAACTGGAAGTGTCTTATGAAATAGATGGAGATTTCAAAGATATTTTTGAAGTCAGGGGGACGCCGAGAATTAGAAGAGGAGTCTTGCTGGGGCACGAATTTCCAAATAACCAGACTTTAGTTTTTTCTTACAAAGGACTGGATGATGTAGTAAGGAAGTCCACTATAATTTTCAATAAAGCCTATGATAGCTGTGAAGATAGTGGTCGGGTGTGTTTTTACCTTCAACTTAAACCAGATCAGCTGGAAAGTCTAGAATTTTCTATTTCCTTTCAAGAAAATGACGATGTATTCAAGAGTATGGAATATCAGGATGCTTGGAAGCAGCTTGCCACCCAACTTCAAAAGTCCAATAGTTATTTTCCTGCAATAGAGACTTCAAATGAGCAGTTTACCCATTGGATTAATCGGTCTAGGGTCGATTTGGTCTCCCTAATGGTAGATACTCCTACTGGAAAATATCCCTATGCCGGGGTTCCATGGTACAATACTGCATTTGGGAGAGATGGGATCATCACCGCACTGGAAACACTTTGGCTGGCACCCGATCTATCAAAGGATGTGCTCTTTTATCTTGCTGCAAATCAGGCGGAGAAACTTGATGAGGCTACTGATGCAGAACCGGGAAAAATAATGCATGAAACCCGTGGAGGGGAGATGGTAGCGCTCAATGAAGTGCCGTTTAAGAAGTATTACGGTACTATAGACGCCACACCATTGTTTATTATTTTGGCGGGAGAATATTATGCCCGCACAGAGGATCTTTCTACCATTAAGAAGATCTGGCCAAACATCTTAAAGGCCTTGGCCTGGATCAACGATTATGGGGATCTGGATGGAGATGGATTTGTGGAGTATCAGCACAAGGCGCTGAATGGGTTGACCAACCAAGGTTGGAAGGATAGTCATGACTCAGTATTCCATGCCAATGGCAATCTGGCAGATCCCCCAATTGCACTTTGCGAGGTGCAGGCGTATGTTTACAGTGCCAAATTGCACGCATCCAAACTTGCTTTATTGCTGTCAGAAAAGGAATTGGCCGAAACTTGTAGACAAGAAGCCAAAGTCTTGAAAGACCGGTTTAATGAACTCTTTTGGGACAAGGAACTGGAATGTTACGTGCTGGCTCTTGATGGCAATAAGAAGCCCTGTCGGGTAAAAAGTTCCAATGCTGGACATGCACTGTTTTGTGGAATAGCAGACACAGGTAAAGCAAAGAAATTAGTGGCCACACTACTCAGACCAGATATGTTTTGTGGGTGGGGGATTCGTACGCTTTCTTGTAATGAACGCCGATATAATCCGATGTCTTATCACAATGGATCCGTTTGGCCTCATGATGTAGCGCTGATCGCGGATGGAATGGGGAAATATGGGTTCCAACAAGAGGCCTCCATGCTTTTAGGGTGTCTTTTTGAAGCCTCACTATTTTCACCTTTGCAGCGGTTACCCGAATTGTTCTGCGGTATGAACAGAAGAAAAGCTGAAGGGCCAACGTCCTATCCTGTGGCCTGTTCCCCACAAGCTTGGTCAGTAGCTACCGTCTTCATGTTTCTAAAAGCTATTTTACAGCTAAAGATAACCCCTTCTAAGAAAGAAATTCTTTTCCATAAACCGGTTTTACCTTCTTTCCTTAGACATATTACAATCAAAAACCTGAAGATAGATGGTAATCTTGTAGATATTCAAATTATCCGCCACAGCAAGAACAATATGGTGGGGGTCAACTGGAATTATTCTGATTCAGAATGGGATCTTACCATTATAAAATAGATTAGTTCAAAGCCAAGCTTCCCGAAATTCATGTGAAGTAATTGGAGCATTGGATAACCATGGTGATGGATTATCCCACCATCACTCTATAGACTATCTACTAGTGCCTATGAACTATTCACCAAGGTCTGTTCATTTCTTCTATTTTTGTCCGTAAGCGGCCATTTTCGTTCGGTATATTTTTTTTCAGGCCCTAAAAAAGCCTTTTTCTTGTAAATCAAACAGGTTTGGAATGGCATAAAAGTGGTGATGGGCTACTCATTCAACTGCGGCTATGCTAAGCAATGGCTTCAAAGTAAGATGATAAAGAATAAATACCACTATGTAAATATGAACAACTTTTAACACCATCACTACACACAAACTATGAGTCATATCGCAATTCCTATTCCTAGTTTGCCAGGCAAACAGAATATCGACATCCAGGTGATTATCAATAACGAAGTGAAATCGCTTCGGTATAAAGTAGAGCTATTTTACTGGGATGAATGTGCCAATCCACAAGGGCATCGCGCGGATTGTATCTCCGAGATGCTATCACATCATGATCCCAGTTGGACGGTATATTATATAGGTGCGCCCACTGATAAGTTTGTTCCTATCACTTTTGTGGATCGGGAAAGTAAGAACTGGATGCAGGTACGGTAATATTCAACCCCAATATTTTTTCGTACAAACCAGTTTGAGCGTCTTACTTGAACTGGTTTTTACTTCTATGCCTTCCAAATTTTTTATCAGGGGATGTACATTATCCTGCGTAGGATTAATTGCCCATTTTCGGACGATAGTGTTCGGGATTTTTTGGAATGAAAGCTATAAAATGATGTCAAATAGCGATTTGGGCAGATTTGGAATGGCATGAAAGTAGAATTATTCTTCTCAAAAAGAACTACAATAACCATGATCAAATCCAGACTATTTCTCGTTGGGCTAACGCTCTGTTTTTGTTTTGCGACAGCAGTCAACCTAGCTGCACAAACTAGTTCCGATCCCTATTTGACAAAGAACTTCACCCTTAACGGTCCGGGGGAACTGGAGGTAGAAACGTCCGGATCAAGTGTAGCCGTGACCGGTAGAAGTGGCAATGAAGTCTTGGTAGAGATGTATGTCAAGCATAATGGGAAGGAAATCTCTTCCTCTACAGCTGAAGTGGAGGACCTGTTGGATAACTATGTGATTGACATTTCCCAAAGCGGCAATACGATCACGCTAAAAGTAAAAGGGAAGAGTGGCCTGAACTGGAAAGAAATGAACAAGTTGAATTTATCATTCAAACTCCAGGTTCCTGAGAAGATGTCAACGGATTTCGAGTCCAGTGGAGGTTCCATTTCATTAACCGGTGTAGCTGGAGATCAAAATGTAAAGACCAGTGGGGGAAGCATCCGGATCGCTGATTCCAGTGGGAAAATAAGTACACGTAGCTCAGGGGGCTCATTTAGTTTAAGCCAGTTTACGGGTGAGGTAGATGTACAGACAAGCGGTGGGGCAGTAAATATTTCCGGCATGTCAGGTGTGCTGGCAATCGGTACATCAGGAGGAAGCGTCAATTTGGAAGATATTTCAGGGGGTATTGATGCGCAGACGAGTGGAGGCTCCATTCGGGCAAATCTTTCGGAAGTTGACGAGGCTATATCATTTAGAAGTTCAGGAGGAAGCATTTCGCTCGCTGTACCGGCACAGTTAGGGTTGAACTTAGACTTAAGAGGAGGCCGTGTCAATACCAAACTTTCCAACTTTGATGGTGAGGTGAAGCGCGATTTGATTGTTGGGGAGTTAAACGGAGGCGGTCATTTATTGTCCATGCAAAGCTCCGGTGGAAGCATCAACTTGGAGTTTGTCAACTGAGAAGAGAGGATCAGGGCAGGATGTTGGTTGTTAGATGAGGGATGTTGGTGACAAGTATGAAGTATAAAGTGTGAAACCTGTCTACCGCAGGCAGGCATGACTGATCTTAGTTACATCTTATTTAGGGGCGTAGCCCTGACCTCTTAGTAGAAACCAATGTGTTAACCTGAAAAGCAGAGGGGCGTAGCCCTGAAATCTTAAGACGGCAGGCAGGTCTTCAAGTAGATCATTCAACAGGATTGGAAGAAACAAATTGATCTGTATAGAATCAAAATCCCGTGAGTAAAACTTTACCATTTTTCTACCTTCCAACTTTCTCCCTTTGCCACTTTCTAGGCTTGTGTCAAGTAAAAATTTAATGATTAAACTGGGCTGTAGTCATAACCCCCATCCCCCAACTGCCCACTTCCTAACCTCCAACTTCCCGTCTCATTCGCCCACCAGCGGACGAAAATGTCCGATTGATACAGTGGAAGTGAGCTTTTTGGGGTTGAAATGGCTGTTTTTGTAGCTTTAAGAATGGCATAGATATTTAGTATAAATGAAGCGGGATGCTATCCTACATTTTCTATTGGAGCTTCCAGAAAATGAATATGAAAAATCGTTGACCTATGCTAAAAAACTACTTTAAAATCGCCATCCGCAACCTGTCCAAGAACAAGTTGCACACAGGGATCAACCTGATTGGCCTTACGCTGGGCCTAGGTATTAGCATCCTGATTTTCTTTTTTGTCCAATATGAAACGAGTTTTGATACTTTTCACCGGGACGGTGATCAGATTTTTAGGTTAGAGCGTCATGAAAAAGGCGAAGATGGATTCCATTCCAGCTTTTCGACACCAGTTATCGCAGCGCCTACTTTTGCAAGTGAATTTTCCCAAGTTTCACATACTACCCGAATGATCGGCGGATCAGCGCAGGCTTACTTGGACGAAGAGACCACCCAAAACCAAGAATACTTGATAGTCAACTCAAATTTTTTGGAGATATTCAGTTTTAATCTTTTGCAAGGTGACAAAGATCAAGTGCTAAAAGACAAGTTCAGTGTAGTGATCACAGAGGAAGTTGCCAAGAAATATTTTGGAGAAGCTAACCCCATCGGAAAACCTATACGGCTTCGAATGGGTGAAAATTTTGAAGAATATCAGGTGAAGGGAGTGCTGGAGGATATTCCAGGTAATTCCAGCATCCAATTTGAAATCCTGATGAATGAGGAGAATATTGATTTTGTAGTGGGTGAAGAAAGTCAAAATTCTTGGTTTAACGTCAATGGCGATACCTATGTCAAGCTTAATGATGCTGATGCACAGGCCAAAGCTTCAGTAGAAAGTGGAGTGGATGCTATGATGAAGAAGGTCCTTGGAGAGGATTATAAGAAAGGGGAATATTACTTCACTCTTCAGCCGATTTCAGAAATGCATTTGACCGAAAAGGCTGATTCGGGTATGATTGAATCCACCCGGCCAACTTTACTGTGGATTCTGGCAGGTATTGCATTTTTGATTCTCCTGATCGCGTGTATCAACTTTACCACTATGGCTATAGGGCGCTCCACTACCCGCGCCAAGGAAGTGGGGGTTCGCAAGACAATGGGCGCTGACTTTGGACAGTTGGTATTTCAGTTCCTGACAGAAGCTTTCTTGACTACTATTTCTGCGCTCGTGTTAGGCTTGATCCTAGCAGAAACGCTTCTTCCGACTTTCAACGACCTATTTGAAAAGAAACTTGATATGTCATACGGCCCAGTTCAAATCCTTATTTTGTTTGGATTAGTACTTTTGATTACAGCGATGGCAGGTGCTTATCCAGCGTTCTTTATGTCCGGATTGAAGCCTATCCAAGTGCTGAAAGGAAGTCTTTCCATTCGGTTTGGGAAGCAGGCACTTCGAAAAGGGTTAGTGGCATTTCAGTTTTTTATATCCTTCCTATTAATAGCATCCACACTCATAATGGTGAACCAGATGAGGGCCATTCGCGATTTTGATCTGGGCTTTGATCAGAATATGGTGATGGTAGTAGATGTTCCTGAGTTGCAAAGTACCAGCTTTGTGAAATCTATCAATGCAGGATTTGCCCAAGCCGAGATCTATCGCCAGGCACTGGCAGGAAGGTCAGAAGTCCAGTCTGCTGGAATTACCATTGCCACTTATGGAGATGATGCCTTCTGGGATGGAGGCTTTCCTACAGAAGATGATAAGCAGTTTAACTTTAGACTTAATTTTGTCGGAGGAGAATATGCCAAAACCCTTGGACTTGAACTCGTCAAGGGCCGTGATCTCAACGCAGAACCTGGCTCCGATAGTAGTGCGGTCTTGATCAACGAGGCTTTTGCCAAAGCGTTGAAGTGGGATGATCCTCTAGGTGAATCATTGCCAAGTAAGCGGATCGGTAACCATGAGATTGTTGGCGTCGTCAAGGATTTTAATCATAATTCACTTTATAAAGAAATTGAACCGGTAATACTGGCGAAAAGCCCGGAGACGATTTTTAGTGGGATCAACATGCTGATGATCCATTCTTCTGCCAATCCAAAAGTTATTGTAAAAGGCACGGGTACAGACTTTGAAGCGTTCCGTGCATTGTTGGAAGAGGAATGGGAGCGGGTATTTCCAATGGAAGCATTCAGCTTTAGTTTCTTGGACGAAACTGTGCAGAAACAATATGTAGCTGATGAGCGATTGGGGAAAATGGTGTTTCTGGCAGCAATAATCGCGATCTTAATAGCTGCGATGGGCTTATTTGCCATGGCAGCCTTGAGTATTGCAGGGCGGACCAAAGAAATTGGCATCCGCAAGGTGTTGGGTGCATCAAGCTGGAGTATTTCCTGGATGTTTAACAAAGAATTCCTGGTGATCACTTTTGTAGGCGTATTGGTTGCATTGCCACTGAGCCTGTATTTGATGCAAGGTTGGATAGACCAGTTTGCGGTGAAAGACTGGCCTTCCTGGATTTACTTCTTGGTTTTGGCTATCGTCGGAATAGGATTTACACTTTCAATTGTATCAGCCCAATCTTATAAAGCCACACAGACTAATCCTGTGAATACATTGAAGAATGAGTAGGGGAAGAGAGAAGTGTGAATTTTAAAGTATGAAGTATGAAAAAGAAGATCCGGCCTGGCAATCAAAGGGAGGAACCAAGAAAGCAAGTGTTCAGTCCCAGTAATCAGTGGACACTCCTAAAACCAGCGCTGATCAAGAGGTGTAGCCCTGCTACATGCATACAGTAATAGCAAAGAAGTGTAGCCTTGAAATGCATGCTGGTTTGCCCATTGGGGCAATTAGTTGGTAGTTGTCATTTTGAAAAATTAAAGGAACGTTCAATCAAAACGTTTGAAATTCATAATAACAATAATATTAATCGGGAGTAGAGCCCCATTTGACCTGATGAATAGCATTGCCGCATTCCGAAATACATTAAAATAACCAACCTCCCACTCCAAACCTCCCACCTCGAACCCCCAAACCCCCAAAAACATGTTAAAAAACTACCTGAAAATCGCCTGGCGGAATATCCTCCGAAACAAAATGCGGTCCTTTATCCATATTCTTGGACTTTCCCTCGGGATAGCGATCTGCTTTTTGATCTTCAACATCCTATCTTATTCCTATAGTTTTGATCGGTTTCATCCGGATAGAGACCGGATATTCAGAGTAAATACCATCACTGACTGGGGAGGTCAAGTGTACCCAAATCCTGGGGTGCCCGGACCGCTTGGGGAAGTGATTCAGGAGGAGATTAGTGGCATTGAGCAGACAGGGAGACTTTACACCATATATAATGCACTAGTGGTCAATCCTGAACAGAATAAGGTGTTTGGGCGCACTATCAATACGACTTATGCCGATGAAGGATTTTTTCAGGTTTTTCCGAGGGAATGGCTTGCCGGAAATCAATCCACGGCTTTGGAGGTCCCGGGCTCTTTGGTTATTTCGGAGCGTAGCCTGCATAAATATTTCCCCGGATCTGAAGCTACCGATGTATTGGGCAAAGAAATGATGTATGTGGATTCTGATTCTATTTATGCCCAGATCACAGGCGTAATTAAGGATTATACCGAAAATTCAGATTTTATCTTTACCGATTTTATTTCATTTAACACCATTGATACGGAAGAAAAGAAAAAATGGTATGGACTCCATGATTGGAACAGTGTGAATTCCAGCAGTCAATTATTTATCAAAGCGGTCCCGGATGTAAAAAAGGAAACACTCGATCAGGCCTTTGCACCACTGATAGCCAAAAATTATGAGAAGGAGGCCGATAGCAAGACCAGCTTCTTTATGGAGCCCCTTGCAGAGATTCACTTCTCGGAAAACTATTCAGAGGATACCGTTTCTAAGGTGTTTTTGAATGGATTGATTTACATAGGGTTGATCATTCTGGTTTTGGCAAGCTTGAATTTTGTCAATTTGGAAACAGCCCAGGCAGTAAGTAGAGCAAAAGAAGTGGGGATACGAAAAACAATCGGTGGATCCCGTCTTCAATTGATCATCCAATTTTTGGCGGAAACTTTACTTTTAGTGGTTTTCAGTACCGTACTAGCACTTGGACTGGTGGAGTTTATTCAGGTGATTTTCTTGGGTTACTTGCCTTCAGGCTTTACCATTGATCATTTTTCCACCTTGAATTTGATGTTTTACCTTGGATTTCCTTCGTTGCTCACCCTCATCACCGGGATTTATCCATCATTGGTGTTATCGGGATATCAGCCGCAACGTGCGCTGAAAGGGGAGATGAATTCCAGAAGGAGGTTTTCTTTCGGAGGATTTCTTCGAAAGAATCTTACGGTCTTGCAGTTTAGCTCCTCGATCGCCTTCATCATTTTAGTTTTGGTGCTGAATTACCAGCTCAAATATGTCACGAGCCAGCCACTGGGGTTTGACAAGGCTGCCATTCTGTATTCTTCCTTGCCCTTCATGTCTGATCCGGACAAAATGTTACAGCTTCAGGATCGGCTGAACCAGGAAGTGATGGTCAAGGGTACTAGTCTAAGTGGTAGCCTGGTGTCCTCAACCAACCTCTGGACTTCGGATTCTTATGTCACAAAAGATACCAGTGAGACAAAGATAATCATGCAGGTGATGAATGTAGATTCAGCCTTTGTGGACATAAATGGGATCCAGCTCCTAGCAGGCACGGCTTCGATAGATCAGGAAGATGAGATCATTGTGAATGAGAATTATATCCGTGAAGCTGGCATTGACAACCCAAGAGAAGCAATTGGGTTGAGCGTACGGTTCAGCGAAACTCCACGGAAAGTTATTGGGGTGATTTCAAATTTCCATTCCAGAACTCTCCGGGAAGAAATACGCCCACTCCTGTTGACTCATCGTCCTGCTTATTTTGGCATGGTAGCCGTGAAGTTGGCATCTGAGCAAAATCTTGCAACTGCCAAAGCAAAGCTAGAGGAAATCTATGAATCGATTTATCCCAATGAAGAGACATCATTCTTATTTCTGGATTCAAAGATCGAAGAATTTTACGCCGAAGATGTCAAGATCAGAAATGTACTTGGCTTTGCCTGTGGGCTGGCGATCCTGATCTCCTGTATGGGATTGTTTGGACTTTCCTCATTTACCATTGCACAGCGCACAAAGGAAATCAGCATCCGGAAAGTATTGGGTGCAAGTCTGCAACAATTATTGGTGATGATCTCGAAGGAATACGTGCTATTGGTGGGAATATCCTTCCTTCTGGCAATCTACCCCGCATATTATTTCTTAAAAGACTGGTTGGAGGGTTTCCATACCCGGGTGGATATGCCATACTTCATTTTTGCCGCAGCCGGGTTGGGGGTGATGCTGATCTGTCTGCTGATCGTGGGCCTACATTCCTATATTGCCGCACAAACCAATCCTGCCAAGGTACTCAAGAGTGAATAAGAAAAAAGGTGCTTGATGCACAATGTGAATTGAATGGTCAACCTTTGAGGTTTTCAAAACCTCGAAGGTTTTATATTAATAGTCTTTTTAACCGCAAAGAAAAACACAAAGAGTGGGAGCCGTAGAAGCAGGCAGTCTCAGTGTCAATCGTTGAGGTTTCCAAACCTCCAAGGTTTTATATCATTAGTGTTTTTAGCCGCAAAGGGCGCAAAGAAAAGCACAAAGAGTGGGAGCCTTAGAGAGAAGCAGGCAGTCACAGTGTTCAACCGCAGATTTGAAGCGGGTACTGGAACACTGAAGTAAATCTTTAAACTGAACACTGTGACTGATTTGAATCTTGGTGTTACGTACTGATTTAACCTGCCTACGGACTCCGCCTCTTGATTATCACTAATCCAACCTAACAGCTGGTCTTTGTTAACTGAACACTGCGACTGACCCCTGCCTACTTCCAACACCCTACATCCCACACCCATCTCTCTCTCTCTCTTGACTCTTTAATTCTCTGTTTTTAGCTTCTTGATACTTCCTACTTAATACCTCTACGTTGTCTGTTATACAGCCTCACCGTCCACCAATATGTCAACGTCCGGATGAAGCCAAAGAAATGAAGCTGGAAAATGCGTGTCGATTGCTGCTTCCTTTAGTCGAAGGAAAGCCTCTTGCTTGCCTGATCCAGCGACAAAGAGTAGGATTTTACGGGACTGGAGAATATTTGCCATCCCCATTGTCATCCCAAAAGTAGGGGGAGTAGTCAACGATTTGATCATTCCGTTGTTTAGCGTGCTGGCTGCAAGTTCGGCAATATGAAACTCTGGGACAAGAACTTCAGACGGCTCATTGAGCGCTATGTGGCCATTGGTCCCGATTCCCAGGATACAGATATCGATAGGACCTAGTTCGTTTAGATTTTTCTCCATTTTTTCACAGGCCACCACAGGATCGGGATCAAAGGGATCTATGGTTAAATATCGATCAGAACTGATTTCGAGCGGTTTGATGAATTTTCGCTGCACGTCATATTCTGAAGTGAAATCAGAACCCTCTTCCAATCCTCCCCATTCGTCCAGTTTTACCACCCGTAGATTGCTGCAAAAATCGGGAGTCTTACTCTTCCAATCAGCCATTTCCCCGTAAAGCCCACTGGGAGATCCACCACTGGCCACACAAAAAAGCAAATCCGGCTTGGCGTCAATGGCATTTTTAACCGTTTGGAATCCGGCAAAGCTCATTTCTTTAAAGTCAGAGAAATATTGAAAATTCATTCGAAATTGTTTAAGTAGCAAGCATAAAACACCTGATCAATAAAGTCATTTCATTTTACATTGCATACAAAGATGGAAAAGGTGCAATGGTTAAAAGATTGTAAAGTGAGAAAGTTGTTCGCTTCAGCATTATAGTTCTTGAATGTTTTCTTGCCGCGAGGGATAGGGCTACGCAGAGAACGGATTAATGAAGTTGACTAATTTTTAATATTTTGGATCCTAAGCATTTTCAGGAAGTTTAATTGGTAAAGCAGTTTTGGTGTTTATTTTTCTAATAGTGCGATTAAGCCGAAACACAAATCATCTATATTGCCCATTTTGGGGTTAAAGGCAGAAACATTTGACAAGATAATAATGGAAATATCACCTTCAATGTCAACAGCCATTGAGGAAGTATATCCGCCTGTTCCTCCGTTATGCCAAATCAATTCCTGACCTTTTCCGGATTTTAATATATGCCATCCTAAACCAATTTTCATTTTATCGTTGATTTCAAAAGTTGGTGATCTTGTTAATGTTAGTGCTAAATTTTGTGGGTTAAATTGTGCTTTGGCAAATTTTGTCAAATCTTCCGTTGTTGATAAAATTCCACCACCCCCAAGCAAAACATCAAAATCCCAATTAGGCACTGTTTCTCCTTTTGTATTTAATCCTTTGACGAGATGGTTTTCCAAATTTTGAGGACTTGTAAATGAACTGGTCATCCCATACTTGTCGAATATTTTTTTTTGAAGTAATTCCGAAAAACTTATTTTTTGTGATAGACCAAGTGTATAGCCTAGTAATCCTGGTCCCAAATTTGAATAAGTATAGGATTTTAAGGGTTCACTTTGAAGTTTTAGTAGATTTTCAAGGAATTCTTCGAGTTCTATTTTGCCATAATTTTTGTAAGGATTTGCTTCATAAGACAAATCCAAATTTTCGGGTAATCTGGGTAGACCCGAAGTATGATTGGCCAAACTTTCAAAAGTAATTTTGGGACCATCATTAAAAGTGAATGGATAATAAGTGTTGATATAATCTGTCAACTTGATTTTCTTCTCTTCCTCCAATAATGCTAAAACAGTTGATGTGAGTACCTTTGTGAGGGAGCCAATTTCAAAAATTTTATCTTGGTTTTCAATGGATCTAATTATACCATTTTCTTTTATGATACCATAATAATTTGTTTTGCCATCTTGGGTTACAGCAATAGAGATCTGTGTCTTATTGGGGAAATCTTTAGATTTTGAATAAATAATTCCTGCAATCTCTTTTGGGTAGTCATTTAATCCATCGACTGTCTCATTTTCTCCGGGTTCAATGCAACTAAACATGACAATGAAAAACAATAAGTTGATCGGTACTAATATAGATTTAGTGCAATTCTTCATATGGTAAAGATGTTTGTACCCGCTTTTTTAAAACTTATACTATTGATGTTGTCTTTTTAAATATATTAAATAAAGCCATTTTCTACATTGCATTGCCGCAGATGCCGCAAAGGTTCGCAAAGTAAAAGTGTGGCTGCGGGCAGTATAGGTAGCCGCAATAAGTAGTCGCAGTTTACAGTTGAATTAGGGATGTCCCTCACTTAAGATTGAACCTGCACGTGGACAGTCGTCTGTGGACCCTTGACTAATCACCTTTAAAACAAGCTGAAATTCCCCCCTCTTCTGAATTTGCTTGTGTCAAACTCAGGCATAGTTTTCCCTGTAAAATATTTCCGTTTTGAAGTGCTAAACAGCAAATTGATCATTTCGGCTATTCTTCCTTCCCCGCGCATACGACGTCCAAATTGTGAATCATTTAGTTGCCCACCATGCATTGAGCGGATCTGCGCCAGGACTTTTGTTGCCCTGTCCGGGAAATTCTTCCCTACCCAATCTTCGAAAATAGGGCCTACACTGCCATTCAATCGCACGATCGTCATACCCGCGGCCTGAGCACCATGATCAGCGGCAGCTTTTAGAATAGCAGGAACCTCATGATCTGTCAATCCGGGAATAATTGGCGCACACATTACACCCACAGGTACCCCAGCTTTAGAGAGTTCTTCAATAGTTTGTAGGCGTTTAATCGCACTGGCTGTTCGTGGTTCCATCGCCCGTCTTACAGTTTCATCAAGTGAGGTAATTGAAATAAACACTTTGACCAGATTGTCCTGCGCCAGATCCTGTAGTAGATCCAGATCCCGCAGGATAAGACTGTTTTTGGTAATCATCCCCACCGGATGTCTGTAGCGGGCAAATACTTCCAGTACACTTCTCGTCAGTTTCATAGTCCGTTCTAGCGGCTGGTAACAGTCAGTATTGCCAGATACGTTTATAGGCACGGGCTGCCAATTAGGGTTTAGCAAATGCTTTTCTAGCAGCTGAGCAGCATTTTTCTTGGCAATTATTTTACTTTCAAAATCAAGTCCCGCATCAAAGCCATAATATTCATGGGAATTTCGGGCATAGCAATAGCTACACCCATGTTCACATCCCTGATAAGGATTTAGGGAGTACATCATTCCAAGGTCTGGACTGGTGACCTTGTTTACAATTGATTTAGAATGCTCTTGAAAGACTTTCGTTTGTGGTGATTGAATTAATGGTTCATCCAGCCCCTCAATATGCTCCGCGACATACCGGTTCTTTAAGAACTTGTTGGTCGGTTTAAGTTGTGCGCCGCGTCCTTTAAAGTAATTTTCTTCTTCTTTCTTCTCCATTTCTCTTCAATATATCGCTGCTATATCCTAACAAAAAAGAACTTGAAATAGATCGACAGCAGCTGTCATTTTTGTGGGATTAGGGTGATGGATGTGGGGTGTTTGATGTGGGATGCTTGATGATGGGTGTTTGGCGAGGGGTGTTTGAAGTTGGCATTTAAGAATCAAGAGCCAAGAGACAAGTAGAGCAGTGTTCAGTCGCAGTGATCAGTACCAAGAATCAGTGGTCTCTGTCTATTGCCTTTTAGTTAGGAGGACTGAGTTTCACATTAACCAAGATGCTCAGTAAACCAGCGCTAAGTGAGGGGCGTAGCCCTGACCTCTCAATAGAAATTAAGGGTTCAACTGGAAAAGCAGAGGGGCGTAGCCCTGAAATATGATATTGCCAATATCAGTCGTCCGGAAATAAATCTTCCGATTAAATAAGCCCATTTTTATAGAGTCCAAAATTTAGGATGCGCTCATCTTTTCCAAAAAAATCAATAAATCCCCATAGGTGTAATATAAATTTTTAATTAAGTTAGAAGTGTGAAAATTGGTGTTTAAGATTAAATTACCTCGGGATTTCACGATTTAACTGTTTTACTTCATCTTTAAATTACTTTATGAGCCGTTTACAATCCTTTCTTCTGTTAGCTTTATTGCCGGGCAGTTTTTTGTTTTATTCATGTAGTAGCCAAAAGCAAGCTAGTGAAAGTGGATTCACCGAAATTTTCAATGGAGAGAATCTAGAAGGTTGGTTAGGAAATAAGGAGTCCTATCGGGCAGAATCCGGTATGATCGTTATTGATCCACAAGGCGGAGGAGGTGGAAATCTTTATACGGAGCGTGAATATGGTGATTTTGCACTAAGATTTGAGTTTCAGTTGACTCCGGGAGCTAACAATGGTTTGGGGATTCACACACCATTGGAAGGAGATGCTGCGTATGTTGGCAAAGAAATTCAGATATTGGATAATACAGCTGAAAAATATGCTGAACTTAAGGAATACCAATTTCATGGATCCGTTTATGGCGTGATTCCTGCCAAGCAAGGCTACTTGAAGCCAGTGGGAGAGTGGAACCGGCAGGAAGTAATCGTAAAGCATCCTTATATTAAGGTGATTTTAAATGGAGAAACTATTTTGGAAGGCGATTATTTGAAAGCAAGTGAAGATGGAACTTTAGATCACAAGGAGCATCCTGGATTAAAAAGAGACCACGGGCACATTGCTTTCTTGGGACATGGGGATGTGGTACGCTTCAAAAACATCAGAATCAAAGAATTAAAGAAATAAATAACCAGATAAAATTCATAACGCATGAGTAAGAAAATACAAGTTATAGATCGTAGGGACTTTGTCAAGAAGAGTGGCTTAGGAATATTGGGTGTAGCATTGGCACCGTCAATTTTTGCAAATTTAAAAGCAGGAGAAAAACTTAGAACCGCACATATTGGGCTTGGCGCAATGGGAATGGCTGACTTGGATGCCATCTCTTCGCATGCTTTGGTGGATGTAGCATTCCTATGTGACGTAGACAGTGAAAACTTGGCAAAGGCTAAAGCACTCCATCCCAACGCAAAGACCTATACTGACTATAGAATCATGCTAAAGGATATGAAAGATGAAATAGATGCTGTAGTAGTATCTACTCCGGATCATACACATGCTCCCGCATCTTTAATGGCCATGAAAATGGATAAGCCGGTATATTGTCAAAAGCCACTTACGCATCATGTTTCGGAAGCCCGGAAGATGATGAAAGTGGCTAGAAAGAAGAAGTTGGTCACCCAAATGGGCATTCAGGTTCATTCCTTCTATGATTATAAACTAGCTACTCTACTTATCCAGTCTGGTATCATTGGCAAAGTTCATACTGTACGGGCCTGGTCCCCTAAAAACTGGGGATTTGATGGTCCGGCTCCAGAAGGAAGCGATCCAGTACCAAGCACGCTTGACTGGGACCTGTGGCAGGGCACTGCTCCTGAAAGACCATACAAAGAAGGATATTATCATCCTGGCAACTGGAGAAAAGTATTGGATTATGGATGTGGTACCCTTGGTGATATGGGGGTGCATATATTTGATACACCTTATAATGCGCTTGAGCTTGATGTGCCAGAAACTATCATCAACGAATGTCGCCAACCTACAGGATTTGGATTTCCAGAAAACAACACGGTGACTTATGAATTCCCCGGAACTAACTATACTGCCGAAAAACTGAAGTGGGTATGGTATGATGGTGAAGGAGCTCCTGCTGATCATGAAGACTTGATACTCCCCAATGGTGAAGAACTACCTGATCAGGGAGCGATGTTTATGGGTGAAAAAGGCAGATTATTACTTCCACATTTCCAGCAGTTACCAAGATTAATAGTGGATGGTGAATACAAGGAAATGGACATCGAGTCCTTCAACTTAGGCGCTCCAGTGAAAGATTATGATTCTGAGAGCAAGAAGCATTATCACCAGTTTGTGGATGCATGTCTTGGAAAAGACGAATGTAGCGCTCCATTCTCGTATGCCGGAAGATTGACTGAGACCATTTTACTGGGTGTCATTGCAGGGCGTTTCCCTAATCAAACTCTTCATTGGAACAGTAAAAAAGCCAAGTTTGATGAGAAAGAAGCGAACCAGTATTTGGATGGAAAGTACAGGAAGTTTTAAGAAGTTGGATGTGGGAGGTTGGGTGATGGATGTTTGGTGAAGGGAAGACGGTGGACGGAAGACCGGAGTGGGAAATAGGAGAGTCCCGTGGGGACGGCTCAAATTTTTGCCAGAGGTTTCAACCTATGGTACTCAAACCTATGCTCTCTAATCCGTAAAGTCCCATCGGGACGGACCATTTCGCTTTACATAATCTGTTATGCTGCTTCTCAGGAAGCAGTATTAAATGTTAACTATAACTCTAATGAAGTAGTGTGTGGGGTGTTTGGTGAAGGGAAGACGGTGGACGGAAGACCGGAGTGGGAAGTAGGAGAGTCCCGTGGGGACGGGCCACATTCTTGCCAGAGGTTTCATATGGTACTCAAACCTATGCTCTCTAATCCGTAAAGTCCCATCGGGACGGGACCATTTCGCTTTACATAATCTGTTATGCTGCTTCTCAGGAAGCAGTATTAAATGTTAACTATAACTCTAATGAAGTAGTGTGTGGGGTGTTTGGTAAAGGGAAGACGGTGGACGGAAGACCGGAGTGGGAAATAGGAGAGTCCCGTGGGGACGGCTCAAATTTTTTGCCAGAGGTTTCAACCTCTGGTACTCAGGCCTATGCTCAATAACCCGTAAAGTCCCATCGGGACGGACCATTTCGCTTTGCATAATCTGTTATGCTGCTTCTCAGGAAGCAGTATTAAATGTTAACTATAACTCTAATGAAGTAGTGTGTGGGGTGTTTGGTGAAGGGAAGACGGTAGACGGAAGACCGGAGTGGAAATAGGAGAGTCCCGTGGGGACGGGCCAGATTCTTGCCAGAGGTTTCAACCTCTGGAACTCAGATTTATGCTCATTAACCCGTAAAGTCCCATCGGGACGGACCATCTCCGGCATGAGAATTTATAATCTTTTTGTTCGCTGGCGAACAAAAATGTTCGAGTTAGTAAATCAAATTATAGTACAGAAATGCCTCTGGAGTTAATTCAGGGGCATTTTTTTATGGCATAATAGTGGAAAAGGAGAGAGGTAGAAAGTATGAAGTAGGAGGTATGAAGTATAAAGTAAGAGGTATGAAGTGTAAAGTAAAAGTATGCGATATTCAGTCGCAGTGGTCAGTTTGCAAACACTAGCAACAATCCAGGGGCGTAGCCCTGATCCCTTAATAGAAAACAAGGGTTCAATTGGAAAAGCAGAGGGGCATAGCCCTGAAATCTAGCAACAGTTTGAACTGTCTGAAAGGCAACAATAATGTAAATCGAAATTTACAAAACTAAGTAAATAAAAAAAGTTTCAACATAAATCGGGACGTGACAATCAAGAACAATAAGTGGTGGCCGTTAATGCGCTTGTGAATACAATTGAACTAAGTGAGTTATCGGCTTAGTTTAATTTTCCAATGTTTCAATTTTATAATATTCCAATTTCTTATGTGGAAGAACTACCTCAAAATAGCTTTACGTAATCTACAGAAACGCAAATTGTATACAGGAATAAATCTGCTGGGATTGACCATAGCAGTTGTGAGCTTTCTTGCTATTTGTTTGTATATACAACATGAGTGGAGTTATGATAAAATGTATGCTGATTATGAGCAGATATATAGATTCAACCAAGAATTCGAGTCAGAGGGGGAAAGCCGACTGGTAAGTTCCACTCCCTCAAGTCTTATTCCAACGGTGATGGATGAAATTCCTGAAGTGGAGAACGGGACCTTACTTTTTGATATAAGTATTTTTACTTCGGTCCTGATAGATGCCGGAGAAGGTAATCAGGAAGAAAGTTCATTTGCCTATGCTGATGAGAACTACTTTAAAGTCTTTGATTTCAAATTGCTGTCAGGAAATGCTGCTGATGTATTAGCGGAGCCAAATCAACTTGTATTAACTAAAAGCACTGCTGAGCGATATTTTGGAAGCCCGGGTGTGGCTGTTGGCAAAGTTTTGAAAGTAAATGGTAATGATTTAACAGTGTCTGGTGTGATGGAGGATTTTCCGTCCAATAGTCACATGGATTTCGATTTCCTTGCCTCTTTCAAGTCTCACCGACATGGCAAAAACCCGGAATGGTCGCCAAGTAATTATTATACGTATGTCAAGCTGAAAAAGGATGCTGATCTAAGGTCCTTCATGACGAAAGTAGAACAGATCAAGGAGAAATACTTAGGCAAAGATTTGAAGGAGTATGGCTATAGAACTTCTTTCCATCTTCAACCTGTTAGTCAGATCCACTTGGGTGACCAATCTCTGGGCAGTATCAAGCCAGGAACTGATATCCGTTACTTGTATATTTTTGGAATAGTGGCGCTTTTACTCATTGCCATTGGTATAATCAATTACGTGAATCTGGCCACTGCAGAAGCCACAGAAAGAAATAAAGAGGTGGGTCTTCGAAAGGTAATGGGCGCAGCAAGAGGACAATTGTTTGGTCAGTTTGTGTCAGAATCTATACTGTTGACTGCAACTGCGACTTTATTAAGTTTATTGGTATTGTACCTGATACTTCCAAAATTTTCAGTAGTTGGAGGAGTACCTTTAACCGCTAATTCCTTATTCAGCCCTATAGGAATAGGGTTTCTTATTCTGCTCATCGTACTGGTCGGGTTGATTGCAGGGTTATACCCTTCCTTGATTCTATCAGGAATGGAACCAATCAAGGCTTTAGCTAATAAGACCAAAATGGGAGGAGGGGCCTGGGTTAGAAAATCCTTGGTTGTATTTCAGTTTTTTGTTTCTATAGGCCTTTTGATAGCTACTTTCATAGTAAAGAACCAGCTGGATTATATGCAGGATATTAATCTGGGGTACGACCGTGATCAAGTAGTTGGACTTTCCTATCACCACAGTATGAAAGGAACGGTGGAAACCATGAAGGACGAAATGTTGCGAAATGGTGCTGCCAATTCGATTGCCTTAGCGGCAGATTTGCCTGTTCATATTAAAGCTGGTTACACCATATTTCCTGGAGGCGATAATCAACGGGAATTCATGATTACTGGTTATTCTACCGATGATGACATTGTCAAAACACTTGATCTTGAAATACTTGCAGGGGAAGATTTTACTGAGAATGACTTCTCAAGGACTGAAGCTGCTGAAAAGGAGGAGCTGGTACCTATTATTCTAAATGAAACAGCAGTTAAAGAACTTGGATGGGAAACTGAAGAAGCTATTGGTAAGACCATAAATTTTGGATTTTCAGATGCCAGAATAAAGGCTGTGGTGAAAGATTTTTATTTCAATTCATTGCACCAGAATATCAGCCCCTTGGGGATATTTATAGACCCTGGGAATGCGAATGTGCTACTAGTAAATATACCCGCAGGAAATACTGCCACCACCTTGGCTTCTTTAGAAGACGTTTGGAAGAAAATTGTGCCTGATCGCCCATTTAATTACCGGTTTGTTGATCAGGAATATGCACAATTGTATCGATCAGAAGAACGTTCTGGTGCTGTTTTCGCACTTTTTTCTGCAATAGCAGTCATTATAGCCTGTATGGGATTGTTTGGACTGGTATCCTATGTAGCCCTTCGACGAACGCGTGAAATCAGTATTCGGAAAGTACTTGGAGCGACCCACTCCGATGTAATAACTGTATTGGCGTCAGATTTCTTCAAGCTCCTGCTAATTGCGGCAGTGATGGCGATCGGATTTGGAGCATGGTTTTCCCATACTTGGCTGCAGTCATTTTCCAACCGGGCAGGATTTTCCCTTTGGCCATTTGCCGCGGCAATAGGTATCGTATTGCTATTGGCCGCACTCACCATAAGTTATAGGAGCTGGAAAGTGTTTCGTCAAAATCCAGCCAATACATTAAAAAGCGAATAATAATACACACAATTTATACTTAAGAACATTCAAATGATTCAACTCAAGGAAATTGATAAGTACATCGAATCGAGATTTCAACGGATTTTTTTATTGAAAGGCATCAACTTGACTATCAATGAAGGCGAGTTTGTGACGATCATGGGACCAAGTGGCGCCGGTAAATCCACCTTGCTCAATATTCTTGGTCTGCTGGATGAAGATTACCAGGGAGAATATTGGTTTGCAGACAAAAATATTACAAAGATGCGGGACCGGGACAGATCTTCACTTCACAAATCTGAATTTGGATACATCTTCCAAGCTTATCATCTTATCGATGAACTTACTGTTTATGAAAATATTGAGACACCACTCCTGTATAGAAAAGTTTCCTCGGCTGAGCGCAAATCCATTATTGCTGACTTGCTTGACCGGTTCAATATGGTAGCAAAGAAGGACCTTTTCCCTGCGCAACTTTCTGGCGGGCAGCAGCAGCTTGTAGGAATTGCAAGAGCCATTGCCGGCAAACCAAAAATACTTCTGGCTGATGAGCCTACAGGGAATTTGCATTCCGCACAGGCCATTGAAATCATGCAGGTTTTTCAGGAATTACACCGTGAAGGAACTACAATCATCCAGGCTACACACGCCAGAGAAAATGCAGATTATGGAACCCGCCTGATAAATATGTTGGATGGGAAAGTTGAAAATGATGAAGCTATCACACATGAATAAATATTACTTAGCGCTTGCTGCAGGATTGATGCTGGTAGGAAACGTGCAGGCTCAGGATACATTAAAGATTGATTTTCGTCAAGCTGTGGATTTGGCATTAGAGGCAAATGTTGATTATCAAGTGCTATCAAATAATATGGAGGTACTAAAGCTTCAAAAGCAATCAGCTTTGCTTTCCCATCTGCCTGATGCAAATTTCAGCACTTCGTTTTCCCAACAAACAGGACCTCAAACCCAGCAAATAGGTGACGAGTTTGTGGTGGTAAATGTGAAGAATGAAAGAGTCAATGCCGGGTTGAATATGAATATGCCAATCTTTAATTCCGGAAGGAGAATTTTGGATACCCAATCAGCCAAATTGGCTTACGAAGCGGGAGAAAAGGGGTTGGACAGAGCATCACAGCAAGTAGTGTTTGACGTAGCGAGAAGGTATCTTCAGGTCCTTCTGGATGAAGAGTTGGTTCGGATTTCAGTCGAAAATCTGGAGAATCAAAAGGAAACATTGCGGCAAATTGAAGGTTTTGTGGAAGCCGGACTTCGGACCTTGTCGGACAAATACAATCAACAATCAGAAGTGGCAAGATTGGAATCAGTTCTGGTAGATGCCGAACTGCAATTTGAAAATGATATTTGGGATCTTTCAGAATATTTACAACTAGAACCTGGAGTCATTCCGGTACTGGCAGCTGTAGATGTGGATGATTTGCCACTGAGATTTGAAGGAATGGATATGGTGGATCTTTATGATCTGGCAAAGCAAAACAGAGCAGATAAAGTGCAGCAGAAACTATTGGTGGATTCGTATAAAAAAGATATGCAGGCCATTAAAGCGGCTTATTACCCTAGATTAGATGCTTTTTTTAATTACAATACCTTTTACACATCTTTGGGTTCGGAGAGCCTTCAAGATCAGCTTTTGAATATCTATCCACAAAATTCTATTGGGCTTAATCTGACTATTCCGATTTTCAATAATTTTCGGAATAGGTTAAGCGTAAGTCAGAGTCGTGTTGCTTATAAGAACCAAATCCTGCAAAAAGAATCTCTTGACCGCAAAATCTATCAGGATGTGAAGTTAGCTCATCAAAATTATCTTGCGGCGGTTCGAAAAGAACAAAACACTGCCATTCAGATGATGGCCGCCCAAGAAGCCCAGAAAGCAATTAGTGAGCGGTTTAGGTTGGGTATATCCAATTTTGTGGATCTTTCTACAGCAAACCAACAGTTAGTTAGCGCACAGGCAGATCAGGCACAGGCAATTTATACCCTGTTTTTTCAGGAAGTATTGATGCAGCATGCATTGGGAACTTTGGAGATTCAGGACTAATTCGAAGATTCACGACTATCCTTGGTCTGTGTCCTCACAGACCAAGCCATTGTATCCTCCCAGACCAAGTTTTTTAGTCTAATATGGTAGAGACAGATGTTTGGTGAACCGTGGAGTAATTTGCCCACTTCGTTCAAGTCCTCGGTGGGCCTCCTGATTTGGACCGCAGTTAGAATTTATCTATGACTAACTGAATTTGCTCACACATTTTCTTGAATTCATAAGGTTTAGTTATATAATGTGCTGCACCAAGTTCCAGTGTTTCAGTGACATCATTTGGATTGGAAGACGTAGTAAAGATGATCACAGGTATGTCCTTTAAACTGGATTCTGTTTTTATTCTCGAAAGAAAGGTTCTTCCGTCCATACGGGGCATATTCAGATCAAGGAAAATGTAATCAGGATTTATCAGGTTTTTATCTTTTAACTTAGCTAGAGCATCTTCCCCATTATAAGCATGATTGCATTTGGCATGTGTGTCAACAGCTGCCAGAGCGTCAGAAAAAAAATCCCGATCATCTGCATCATCGTCAATAATTAGAAAAATTTTGGAACTTTTCATTTAATGAGTTGAATATAATTTGTGAACACTGTCCACTCAAATCTACGCAAAATCGATATAAAACGAAAAGGCAGAGCATATTGATGTTTGAGATAAAGTTGCTGTAGAAGAAGCTGGCTTGGTTTTTAATTTTGATTCATATAAATCCAGTTGTAAATCGTTTGAATAATTAGCCTTGGCTAAAATTCCTTTTAGTTATATTTGATTCATATCATACATATATGGGGGGAGTCAAGAAGATATTAGTAGGCCCGAAGAGTCAACAGTTTCCGGTAGTTGGTGTTGGCGCATCAGCAGGAGGTCTTGATTCTTACAAAAGTTTTATAAAAGCCATTCCGGAAAAATCAGGAATGGCCTATGTGGTCGTACAGCACCTAGCTCCCACACATGAAAGTGCACTGACTGTAATACTTCAGAAATTCACTAGAATCCCGGTACAGGAAATCACAGATGATGTGGAGATTGAACCGGATAAGATTTACGTAATACCATCAAATAAAATATTAACTACAAATGATGGAGTTTTAAAATTGTCGCCGCGTGACAGTATGAAATCCAATCTTGTCATCGATGTATTCTTTACTTCCTTGGCAGTGGTAAGAGATAGTTTTGCGGTAGGGGTAGTACTTTCTGGTACTGGAAGTGACGGTACAATGGGATTAAAAATGATCAAGGAGTACGGAGGGATTACGGTTGCACAGGACCAGGATTCAGCTGCATTTAATGATATGCCCCTCAATGCCATTAAAGCAGGAGTGGTTGATTTTATATTACCACCTGAAGAAATCCCCGGTCATCTTCTTCAGATCAACAATGCCTCACATACTGGAGCTCCCATAAAGGAGGCGGAAGAACAGCTTGAGGAAGAAGATGATTCTCAAATATTCAAGCAAATTCTGATGCTACTACAGCAGCACAGCGGGGTTGATTTTATTTATTACAAACAAAATACTGTCCGAAGAAGAATAGCTCGGCGGATGGCAATGCACAATGTCGTAAAATTAGATGATTACCTGGAGCAACTGCGGTCTGATAAACTTGAAGTAGATTCTTTATTCCAAGACTTGCTTATTCCTGTTACTTCCTTTTTTAGAGATACAAAGGCTTTTGGCATTCTGTGTGAAACTATTTTCCCAAAAATGTTTAAGCATAAGGCCTTAAATGACCCGATTCGGATTTGGGTCGCAGCATGTTCTACTGGGGAGGAAGCCTATTCCGTGGCCATTTGTTTACTTGAATTTTTGGGAACTAAAGCCGAAGGAATGAAAATCCAAATCTTTGCATCGGACATTTCTCAAGCTGCCATTCAACAGGCGCGAACAGGAATATATAGCAAGGATGATGTTCAGGCTGTTTCTGAGGACCGATTACAAAAATATTTTATTAAATCCCAAGGCAATTACATCGTCAATAAGGCCATTCGCGATATCTGTGTATTTGCTGTACACAATTTTTTGAAAGACCCACCATTTGCTAAAATGGACTTCATAAGTTGTAGAAATGTCTTCATCTATTTGGATACGTTTCTGCAGAAGAAGGCACTTACCATGTTTCATTATGCGCTTAATGAAAATGGGTTGTTGATGCTGGGTAAATCAGAAACTATCGGTGCTGCTCCCGAACTGTTTTCACAATTAAAGAATATAAATAAAATTTATTCTCGTAAGCCCGTTCCAGGCCGCTTTATGCATGTGGCCACAGAAAGCCGGGAAGAGGTTTTAACCGCACAAAACAAATCAGATTCCCAAAAGGAACTGTTGCAATTCGATTTTCGGAAAAGAGCGGAAGTGATCATGCTTGCAAGATCACCAGCAAGTGTAGTAGTCAATGAGCAGATGGAAATAGTGCACATTCATGGTGATGTCACTCCTTTTCTGATGCCTCCCCCCGGCAAACCTACTTTTAGCCTTTTCAAGATGGCGAGGGAAGGGCTTTCTTTTGAATTAAGGAATATATTACACAAGGCCAAAAATGGTTTAGCGACAGTCAAAGAGATAATTCCCATTAAAATGGGATCCAAAAATCATTTAATTACTGTAGAAGTTGTTCCACTTACCAATACCATTGAGCCTTACTTCTTAATCTTTTTTGAGGATGCGTTGGATGAAAGTTTAGGAGATGAAAAGCACAAGAAAAGTAATCGAGGGACGAAAAAGAATACGCTGCACAACCAAGACTTTGAAAAGGAACTGGAACAGCTTCGTAAGGACATACGCGCAATTACTGAAGAGTATGATTCTGCCACTGAAGAACTACAAAGTGCTAATGAAGAATTGCAGAGCAGTAATGAGGAACTACAGAGTTTAAATGAAGAATTAGAAACCTCCAAAGAAGAACTTCAGTCTGCCAATGAAGAACTAACGATATCCAATCAAGAATTGTTGGATAAGCAAGATCAGCTGAATGCCGCCCATTTCTATTCCGAAGCCATTGTGAGCACTATTCGGGAACCGCTCATGGTTTTGGACAAGAAATTCACGGTGAAGTCAGTGAATGCATCATACCTTCGAAAATTCAATGTAGCAGAAGAAGATATTGAAGGACAGAATTTCTTTACAATTCAGAATTGCCTGTGGGGAAATAGCCAGTTAAAGGAATGGCTGGAGGATGTATTGCCTAATCAAAGCAGGTCTCAACCATTTGAGATCACGATTGATTTCAATACTCCCCATAACTTCATCTTGAACGTCCAACAAATAGTGCGTGAGGCAAAGGAAGAGAATTTAATTCTCCTTGCGATAGAAGATGTTACCCATTCGATTATCAATAAACGGTTGCTGCAAAGTGAATCCAGGTTCCGTCAGTTAGCGGAACAGATTCCACATTTGATATGGACTGCAACACCTGATGGAAAATGTGCCTATGTAAATCAAGCGATGGTGGAGTATTCGGGTTATTCTATAGAAGAATTAAAGGAAAATAATTGGATGAAAATTGTTGCTCCAGTTGACAGTGAAAGTACTTCATTGAAATGGGAGTATTGTGTCAATACAGGGGAGGATTTTGTCGCAGAAAACCGAATTCTGAAGCATGATGGTACAATGCATTGGCACTTGACCAAAGCAATAGCCCAAAAAGACGCAATTGGTAATGTATTGCTCTGGATAGGTACTCATACGAATATTCATGATCAGAAGAATTTTGCTGATAAGTTAGAAGCACGAGTCAGTGAACGCACAAGTGAACTGGAGAAGACCAATCACCAGTTGAATCAGTTTGCTTATACTGCGAGTCACGATCTTCAGGAACCATTGAGGAAGATTATGACCTTTTCCAATCGGTTAAAACATATTGGCAATCACGAGTTGCCGCAGGAGATAAGAACCTTTTTGGACAAAATTGAGAATGCTTCTAACAGAATGTCAGTCTTGATCCGTGATTTACTGAATTTCAGCCGTATTGCAGATGCTAAAGAACTATTTCAGCCAACAGATCTGAATGTTACACTCAAAAATATTTTGAATGATTTTGAGCTTCTGATTGAAGAAAAAAATGCAGTTATTACCAGTGATAAACTTCCGGTAATTCAGGCGATTCCATTACAGATGAATCAGCTATTTTATAATCTTCTGGGAAACTCCCTTAAGTTTTCAAAAGAAGATGTTGCACCGGTAATACGTATTATTTCAAAAGAACTTTCCGCAAAAGAGGTACAAAAGTTTAGCCATCTTGATCCTAGATTGAAGTACCATAAAATAATTTTTAAGGACGAGGGAATAGGTTTCAATCAGCAATATGCACATCAGATTTTCATTATATTCCAAAGGCTTAATCAACCTGCCCAATATTCAGGAACAGGCATTGGATTGGCTTTGAGCAAGAAAATAGTGGAGACTCATCAGGGAGAAATATTTGCTCAATCCCATGAAAATGAAGGTTCTGAGTTTCATGTAATCCTGCCTATAAAACAGAGGTAGGATATGTGGAGGGAATTGGAAGATTTTAAGATGAGGAAATTGAAAAATTGAGTATGTTCTGTAAGCATAACGCTTTATTACTGATCACTGAGACTGCAAGCTGTGACTGAATACTGCGTATTGTTGAGTCTTCCAACTTCCCACTTCCTACCTGCACCTCCAATTAAGAATGCTTTTTGCTTGCTTATCCTATGTAATGCCCCAATTACAATTAAAACTGGAATGGATTGAGAAGTTAACCTAACCATCAAAATTTGCTTATGAAATCATACGTGGGTACATCTGGATATTATTATAAGGATTGGAAGGGGACTTTCTATCCTGAAGGTCTGGCACAAAAAGACTGGCTTTCTTATTACGCCAAACAGTTTAAAACTGTCGAGATCAACAATTCATTCTACAAGACTCCCACAAAGAAAACTTTCGAAGCATGGAAAGAAGCTACTCCTGATGATTTCAAATTCACGTTGAAAGGCAGCCGCTATGTCACTCATCTTAAGAAACTGAACGATCCTAAAGAGGGAGTATATGGCTTTTATGAAGCTATTGAGCCACTTTCTGAGAAAACAGATTGCGTCCTTTGGCAACTTCCTCCATTTTTGCATTTTGATGCAGAAAAGCTTAAAAAATTTGCCGCAGCCTGCAGTTCTGAATACGCAAATGTGATGGAATTCAGGCACCACTCCTGGTTCAACGAAGAATGTTATGATATTCTACGCTCCAAAAAGCTGTCAATTTGTATGCTTTCAACTTCTGATGATCTTCCCGAAGAGACTCTTCAAACCGGGCAAGTAGCGTATTTACGGTTTCATGGGAAAGATAAAAATCAACGTTATCGGTACCTCTATTCCCAACAGGAGCTGAAAGATTGGGCAAGGAAGGTTACGTCATTAAATCCAAACCGTATCTATATCTATTTTAATAATGATTACAATGCTAATGCAATCACGAATGGCCGCCAATTAGTTGAAATGCTGAGCTAGCAACACCATCCTTTTTCTCACCTGCACCTTACTAGCCCTTCCCAAATAGGGAAGAGGCTAGTTGAAGGTATGGAATTAATGAATCCACAGTTCTAAGTCCAATTCTAATTAAACTTTCAAGAAATACCCATTCTGAGGAATTGAACTGTTGTTTTATGTAATTGAAATGTATATTACAGTTACTTTTTGTAATTTGGAAGTATTCTTATAGTAATGAAGAACTATTTTTAAATAAAAAGATACAAAATTAAGTATTTGTAATACTGAGTAGTATTTGTATACGAAGTTGCTCTTGTACATAACAAGGAAATTTATACTTTTGAGTAGGTGAGTGACGTTGAGGACATCTTAAAGATGGGAAAAAAGGATTTTTAAATTTTTAGCGGTATGAAGAACACGGAGATAATTTTAATTGATGATGATTCTGTTTCCTTATTGCTTTCAGAACATTTTTTGGGGAGTTCAATAGCATCAGATAAAAGTACAAGCGTAATCTCTTTTACTTCTGCTCGGGATGGGCTTTGTCACATCGCAAAGGAACTCCAAGAGAGCCAAGGTAAGGCGCAAAATATAAAAATATTACTTGATATTAATATGCCTGAAATAAACGGATGGCAATTTCTTCAGCAATTAAATTTAGTAGATCCGGATAAAAATATTCGAGTGATAATGCATTCTTCATCTATTGATATAAATGATATGTCTGCGGCATTCTCTGATACAAGAGTAGATAGTTATATTGCAAAACCAATGATGCTAAATAAAGCAGATTTTGTCATTAATTTATTTACAATGAATTCAGAATACATTTGTTAACAGATTTTATTAAAGTATTAATTTAAATAATTCAGGACAAATTATGGTTAATTAATTAATGGGTTACTTAATACATGCGTATACGTGCTATTTTTAATTGAGTATTCAGTGGATTTATAGAATCATTTTTTTGATTTTCAGTTGGTACAAGAAACAAGTGATGTAGCTGTGTTAATTTTTAAAATTGAAAATTAGATGTTGATTTGGATTAAAAGTAGTAAAAAGTAAAGGATACGAAATATCTATCAGTTCGACATTTTATTGATCCTTTTTAGCAAGTCTTGGTAGTATTTTTTTCCAATTGGTATTTCAAAGTCTCGTATTTTTACAACTGCGGAATTTATTGCTTCAATTTTATTGATATTAATAATGTAAGACTTTTGAATTCTTACAAAGAGTTTGTCCGGAAGTTTGTCCATTATTTCTTTTGCTGTGTTTCGTAAGGTATACTGTTTGCTGTTAACTTTTAGTTGAGAATAGGTTCCTTCCGTTTTTATCCAATCTATATCTTTTACAAGGATTTTTACTAGCCAGCCATTTTCCCGAATGAAAATCTCTGAATTGCACTGGTGAGGCGTGTTTTCCAATTGAAGGTTCTGTCTGAATTTATGGTTTCGAAATGCTAGTTCGATAGTGGTTACCAAAGCTTCCAGTGTAAATGGCTTCGTAATAAAACCATCAGGATTCAAGTGTTTTACTTTTTCAATTACTTCTTTACCTGATGAAGAGGTTAGGAATACCAAAGGAATGTTTTCGCCTTCTCTCAATTCTTCTGCAAGCTGAATTCCCGATTTTGATCCTTTCAGCTTGATGTCGATTAGAACCAAATCTGGTTTTTTTTCCCTAATTATTATCTTTGCTGTTTCAGCATTGTTCAGTATAGCTAATACTGTGTAATCATGCAGTTCTAAAGTCTCTGAAATATTTTCTGACAAATTATCGTTATCTTCTACAAGTATTATTTTGTTATTCATGTACGTATTTGCGTATCTTATTTTTATTCTTTCCTAGAGTTGAATGTAGTTTTTTTTATTGGTCAATTGCAAGAAATTTCTTTCATTTTTCTTTCATTTGATATTTATTAATATGTTTTTTTAGTTTTCCTAATTTTTTTTAAAAACTTATTTAAAAGGGTTTTTATTCATCTGATTGGATATTAGTTAACTCGCCCTAGATTTAGTTTAGATAGTCGTTTAGGTAACGAGTTTTAATGGTTAGCTAACACCTACTTGTCAATAAATAACAATTAGTTGAAACTCATACGTGTCCAATCTAATTTACGTTATTTTTGTTTTTAATAATTTTTAGAACTTCTAGATCGGGTAATTATGGTGTATAACTACAAAATTAATAGCGAAGACAAAAAATCATCTTTGCTATTTGAACTTCTCAATTTATTTCTTATTGAAGTTTCTCTGGACTGGCGGCTTAATTTAAGAAGAAGGGGAGAAGTATTTTCATTTTTATTCAATAGTTCACGATAGTTTTTCCCGATTTCACGGAGATGTGAATCGACTTCGTGTGCATTTTTATTGCATTCCTACAATAGTTGTTAGGTGTGTTTAAAGAGATTTAAAGCGTCTACTTTCCGCATTAATTTATCATTATGAATATATTATATACTTTAAGGACTAGAGCTATAAGGAGTGGGATGTTCCTTCCTAGCTTTTTCTTTTTATTGATGTTCTTTTCCTTTGTGATGAGGGCTAAGGCTCAAATAGAGAAGATCCCTGCTTCGAGCATTACATTTACTAGCCCAAATGACAAGATGACCTCCCTTTTAGGTTGTGGTCTTAGGCCTTGTTATGAAGCTACAGTTCAGGACCCCAACAATGCCTTGTTGGATAATGAACAGTATGCGCGACTTTTAGCAAGTCCAGGATTGCTACCAGGTCTCAACTCATATGATGGTGAGATTGAACTTCAATTTTCGTCTACTTTACCTGCCGAGACCTGGTCTTATGTTCGGATTGGAGCAAATCAAAGCCTTTTGCAAGCATTATTAGGTGGTAGCCTTGGGAAAGTCCTAAGTGATGTCCTCGGGGGAGTTTTGTTGGGAAATCAAGAAATTGAAATTCAGGCAAGAAATTCTACTGGTACAGTAGTAGAATCTCGTAACAGTTCTCAAGGTTTTGGTACTGACCGTGTAAAATTAACCCAGGATGGGTTGGGCAATTATTTTTTGGCGATTAAACCTTCGCAAAGTTATGATCGGATCCGACTGATAAACAGATCAATCTCCTTAATTGGATTAGGTACGGAATATACTCTTGATGTATATAGCGTATTTACTATAAATGGAGATGATCCATGTGGGGAATTTAGATTGACTTCCTTTGATGCAGGAGGTGTTTCTCTTGATTTACTTGACCTGGGAGGTGCAGGTGTCACGAATGCTGAAAATGCAGTCGATGCGGATCAGAATTCCTATTCAGAAATAAGTATTGGTACATTGGGTGTTGGTGCTTCCATGTACCAGTCGATATACTTCGAATCTCCTTCAGCACCCCAGGATTACTTTAAAGTAAAACTTGCTGTAGCTAATAGTGGCGTCCTCAATGCTGATCTGATCGGCGGCATCGAAGTACGTGCTTACAATGGTGCCCAGCTCGTTTATACCCAAAAACTTCAGGGTGGATTAGTTGCTGGCCTTGATCTTCTGGGCTTACTTCAAAATGGACAAGCTGTCACCATTCCTTTTGGCCCTGGTGTTTCTTTCGACCGGATTACGGTGGGATACAATTCCCTGGTTTCACTCAGCGCACTTTCTAATTCACCGATTCGGGTTTATGATGTGCAGCGATTTGGTGAACAATGTCCTGATCCTGATCCTCTGCCTGTACCTGCTCCAACTGCTCCAATGTTGAGCAATAGCAATTGTGATGCTACTTTAATTGCTTTCCAAAATGCCAATTTCCCATTTAATGCAGTAGATGGTAATAATGATACCTTCACTACTTTGAGCGCAAGCAACGGAGCTGGCGGATATGAAGGCTTTGTCGAATTGGGTTTTGAAGCCAGAGCGGCTGGAACCACTTCCTATGTGAGGATTGATTTTGACGAGGAAGTATTGTTAGGTTTACTCAATGGCTCAGTTGGCCAATTAGTTGGCGGAGTAGTAGATAATTTGCTTTTGGGTAGCCATTATTTTACAGTTGAAGTGAAGAATAATGGTTCAAATGTACTTACAAGCTCAAGCAACAATGGCTTCTTCAATCAGCCAGTTAAAATAGTTCAGGATAAGAACAACCACTTCTATGTGGAAATTACACCCGAAAGCCCTTATACAAGCATTCGTATTACAGAATCTCTTAGCTCTTTGATCGGATTGGGAGAAGTACGTTCTATGAATGTCTATCATGTATGCAGTTCTACAGGTTTTGAAGCGTGTGAACAGGCATTTGCAACTTATTCTGAATCAGAAGGCATTAATCTGGATCTTCTGGGCTTAGGAGCAGCGGGAGTAACGGACGCGGGTTTTGCAATTGATGGCAACCCAGCTACTGCTTCCAAAATCAGTATTGGAGCAGCAGGTCTTGGTGCCAGCATCTATCAGTTTGTAGATTTTCATTCACTTTCTGCTCCGGCAGACCACTTCAGGGTGAAGTTGGCTATGGAGGGCGGAAATGCATTGACCGCTGAAGTTCTTGGCAGCATTACGGTCAAAGCTTACAATGGAGATACCGAAGTATTCTCTCAAGACTTAAGAGATGGTCTGATCTCCGGCCTGGACTTATTGGGATTACTTCAAAGTGGAGGCACATTGAATCTTCCGTTTGGACCTGGACTGGCTTTCGATAGAGTAGCAGTTGGAATTGAATCAATAGTTAGTGCCAATATCATCGGTAACCCGGTCAGCATATTTAGTATAGAACAATTTGGTGCCGACTGTCCTGATCCGGAATTAACCCCACCTTCACAGACAGATCCTCCGTTCAACACATCGGATTGTGCCGTGGAAGTGGTGGATTGGTCAAATACCAATTTCCCGCTCAATGCAACCGACCAAAATAATGACTCCTATGCAGTGCTGTCTGCAAGTACAGGTCTTATCGCAGGAACGGGCTACAACAGCCATATCGAATTGAAATATGCAGCTCCTGTGGCTGCGGGTGAAACTTCTTATGTTCGTATTGAATTCGAAGATGACGAACTGAATGCGTTACTTGGCGGAAGCCTAGGTTCTGCTTTGGCAGATCTGCTGGGATCTGTGGCTCTTGGTGACCATTATTTCACTGTCACTCCTAAAACTGCCGGAGGCGGAGAAATTTATACTGCCAGCAGTCAAAACGGTTTCTCAGGCCAGAATGTACGGGTAGTGCGTGATGCTTCAGGCAGATTCTACATCGCCTTCACTGCTGATCAGGCGTATCAGTCTGTCAGAATTGATCACAATTTATCAGCATTGGTCGGATTAGGAAATACTGCTACCATGCATGTGTTCAGCATGTGCAGAGAAACAGAATTTGATCTTTGCGAGCAGGCGACCTTCACAGATTTTGATGGAGCAGGTATTGCCCTTGATCTTCTGGATATTACCAAAGGTGGAGTATTCAATCCGCAGAACGTAATCGATGCAAATTCTTCCAACTATTCTACCATCAACTTAGGTGTGGCAGGAATAGGGGCTTCAATATACCAGAATATCTATTTCAAGACGAAATCACAAACTACTGATGCGTTACGTCTTAGAGTTCAGCTGGACCAGCCTGGTCTCCTAAATCTAGATCTTGCAGGTTCATACCGCGTGATTCTTTACAATGGCAATCAGGAAGTATACAATGAGTCGCTACAGAATGCGCTGATCAATAACATTGATTTATTAGGTCTGCTTAATTCCGGAGGTATCCAAGAATTGGAAATTGAGCCGGGAGTGGTGTATGACCGCGTTAGCTTTGGTCTGGATGCATTGGTTGCTGTCAATACAAGTGCTCCAATCAGATTATATGGCATTTCCAGAATTTCTGAAGATTGCCCGGATCCGGATGTAGCAGAACCTCCTTACCTGAGCCCGGTATGTGCAGCAGAATTAGTGGATGCACAGAATGCAGATAATCTTCAAAATCTTTTTGATGGTAATTTCAACAGCTTTGCAACCATCAACTCCAGAGGCGGGGTAATTGGTCCGCTTGGAGGTTTTTCTGGCTATGTTACGTTAGGATTTGGAGATGGTGTAGTTGTCCCTGCGGGAACTACCTCGTATATGCGAATAGATACTGAGCCGACGCTGCTTGATGCGCTTTTGGGCGGTAGTGTAGGAGGGGTTCTCAGTGATCTGCTGAATACGGTGGTTCTTGGTAATCACTATTTTGAAGTCGTTGCAATTGATGCAAGTGGCACTGAACTTTTCACGGCAAGCAGCGCAAATTCTTTTAATGGATACAACGACCAGGTAAAAATCGTACAGGATGCACTGGGTAGATATTACTTAGCCATCACTCCAAATGCTGCTTACAATAGCATCAGAATAGAAGATCATACTGATGCCGTATTATTTGGGCAGGACAATAGTATCAATATCTATGGCTTGTGCTATGATACAGGAGCCGAGGCTTGCGCTACAGGATTTACTACTTCAAGCGACGGATCAGGAATTACCGTGGCTGTAGGAGACATAGGAGACTATGGCGTCACTAATGCTGAACGGGTTCTTGATAATAATAACAATGATGATTATTCAGAAATAAGCCTTGGAAATCTAAGTGTGCTGGGTTCTATTCAGCAAAATGTGCAGTTCAGACAGATAATTCCTGCGGATGGATCATTCAAAATTAAATTGGGAATTGGTACAGGTACAGTTGATCTGGGTTTACTTGGAAGAATAGATGTAGTAGGATATTTAGATGGAGAAGAAGTCTATGATGAGACTTTAGAAAATGCCGTTGTTGGAAACATCAACTTGGTAAACCTATTTAACAATGGTGCCAATGAAGAAATCCGCGTGGCGCTGGGTGTAGCTGTGGATGAAGTAGCAATACGGTACAGATCGTTGGCTTCAGTAACTGTGAATCCATCTATACGGTTGTTCTATATCTTGCAGGATTGCGAGTCTGCTAGCTTCCAAAGCTGGAAAAGCTACATCATCGATGGTGATCCAACGTTGACATCAGTATCCGGCGGCGAGACTGTACACTATACCATCCACGTAAGAAACACAGGAACTGTAGCCATGACAGATTATCTCGTCACGGATGCTATTCCTGCCCATACTGCTTATGTAGATGGAAGTGGGGGAATACTGAATGCAGGTGTTGTTACATTTGACAATCTTGACATTGCTCCCGGCGCTACAGCTACGGTTAGCTTCAGCGTGTTGGTAGATGAGAATCTGTCAGAAGTAGAATTCATTTCCAATGTCGCGTTAGTTAAATCTCTTCCAGAAGATCCGGGAACTGAGACTTATCCTCCATTGGATAATGAGAACCCAACAGATCCTGACGAAACCGGTGACACCGGAACAGATATTCCAGTTGATCCTAGTTTCTCAGCAGAAATCTGGAAGGCGGTTACAGTGGACGGTGATGCATCAGTGATTTCCGTAGTGGGTGGAGAGACTTTAGAATATAAACTATTTGTAAGAAACACAGGAAACCAGGATCTGACTGACCTGGTCATCAACGATGAGTTACCAGCAGGAGTCACGTATGTTTCCGGAGGAACTTTAGCAGGAAATACAGTGTCCTTCACCACAGCAAGTGTGGCAGCTGGTGAGACAGTAGCGGTAGGTTCATTCACTGTAACTGTGGATTCAGATCTGACAGGAATAGATGAGATCAGGAACATTGCAATCCTTACTTCCCCGGACATCACCACAGGGATTGAATCTTATCCGCCAATTGATAATACCAATCCTACTGAGCCTGATACAAATGCAGAGCCTGGAACGGTAGTAGATGTAACTCCTGAACATGCCATTGATTTTGCTAAAATAGGATTGAGCAACAATGCAGAAAGTGACGGAAAAGCAATAGTAGGGGACATTATTACGTATACGCTGACTGTTTCTAATACGGGCAACAAAGCGCTTGTTGATATCTCAGTCGTGGATCAGATCCCTGCAAACACGACTATAGTTGATAATGGCAGTGGAACTGCTAACGCGGGAACATTGACTTTTGACATTTCAACATTGGCAGTGGGTGCGATGCAAGAATTCACATTCACTGTTCAGGTGGATGCAGTGACGGGTTCAGATCCAATTGTAAATAATGCTGAAGCCTTCTTTACAGATGAAACTGGAGGAAGTGCATCAGAAACTGCTGAGCATTCAATGCCTACAGATTGTACTGCAATTGATGCGGGTAACCTAGAATTGACTGCAGATCAAAGTGCGGTTTGTGAGGGAGAATCTACCATACTACATGCCGCTTTAACGGGTGTAAGTATTCCGGATGCGGAATTCAGATGGTACTTGGATGAAGATTTAACAGGTCCATATTTCTCCGGACCGGATTATCAGGTTAGCCCAACAGCCAGCACCACTTATTATGTGACTGTAGTGGCAGAAGGGTATTGCTTCACTACTCCTGCGGCGACTACTTCCATTACCGTAAACGAACTTCCGGCGGTGCCATCTACCAGTTCAGATGTGACCATTTCTGAAGGATTCGGTACAATCTTAACGGCCACTGCAGATCCAATGCCTACCGGAGTTCAGATTGTATGGTACAATGAATCAGGAGTAGAACTGGCAACAGGAGACTCTTATAATACGGGAGTCCTTGCGGCAGGTGTTTACACCTATTATGCAGGCACAAGAAATATCAATACAGGTTGTCTGTCCATCGGAACTACCGGTGTGACGGTGACCGTGGAGCCGGTTACTTCAGATGGTGATTGTACAGTAGCGAATGCACAGAACAATGGGGTATTTCCTGTTTGTGTATTATGCTCAGTTGAGAGCCCCGGAAACGCCGTGGATGGCAATCTGGATACCTATTCAAGATTGGTTGCACCTGCGTCATTACTAGGAGGAGGTGTTTGGCAAGAATTGATTTTTGGGCAAACAGGAGCAGCAGGAGATACGATAGTTGTCACACTGGGTACCGATGGGTCTCTGATTGATCTTGGAATATTGAGTGGGCTTTCGTTTGAATCTTACAATGGAACTACCGCCAACGGGGATGGTGGAGAAGTTGATAACAGCTTAGTCAGTCTTACCTTACTTGAAGCTGATGAGAAAGGCCAGGTAAGATTTGTAGCAGGAGCTTCGTATGATCGGGTAAGAATCGAGTATAGTGCATTGTTGGCGGCATTGGAAAGTGGCTGGAGAATATATCAGGCTGATATTAATTATCCTGCTCCAACCGCCATTTCTGAAGGAATAGCGATATGCGAAGGCGAGACTGCTACTCTAGAAGCTACAGCGGCAGCCGGAACAACGTTAAGATGGTATGATCAGGAAACTGCGGGAACTCTATTGGGTAGTGGCGATAGCTATACTACCCAAGCATTGTCTCCGGCAGGTACTATTACCTATTACATTGCCGTACTTCGGGACGGTTGTGAAGACCCAGCAAGAATCCCAGTTGACGTGACGGTGAACCCGGGTGCGACAGCAGCGGACATTACAGCTGACGGCGGCACGATCTGCGAAGGGGAGACCTTTGAACTGACAGCGAGCAGCAGCACAGTGACCAACCCGGTGTTCAGGTTCTATGAAGACGAAGCGCTGAGCACTGAGATGACCGATCTTACAGTGAACCCTGGTTCTACCACAGTTTACTACGTGACCGTAACCGGTGACAACGTATGTGAGAACGCAGCGGGAGAAGCGGCAGAGGTGATCGTGACAGTGAACCCGGATGCTGTTGATGCCGACATCAATATAAACGATACAGTTACCCAGTGTGAGGGTGAGGACGTGGTTCTTGCACCTACAACCGGTATTGCTGATCCAACATTTAGCTGGTATTCCGATGCAGCTAAAACTTCCCCAATTACTTCGGGAACAGTTGCGGGAGTGACCTATACAGTAGGGGGCGACGGTTCCTTGACCGTGAGCGGTCTTACCGCAGGCTCAACCACCGAATATTTTGTGACCGTAAGCGGGGATGGAGTTTGTGAAAATGAGGTAGCCAAATCAGTAAGCGTGACGGTGACCAACAGCCTTGAGGCACCTGAGTTTGTTAACGCTGAGCTTGAGGTATGCGGAACAACAACAGATGTGACCTTTGTGATTTCCAACGCGGTTGGCGGACTGACCTATACGGTTTATGACGCAGCAACGGGCGGGAATATAGTAACAGACGGAATCCAGATCACAGGCAACCAGATCATCCTGGCGTCTGTGGATTCTGATGTGGAATACTTTGTAGGTGTGATGGGCGGAACAGGCTGTGAGAGCACGACCCGTACCCGCATCGCGGCGACTGTACTGCCTCCGGCAACAGC